>JGI24702J35022_10002192_pt1 | contig 12024 bp, 7 predicted proteins | sample TergutTh196P4_FD_35022 | JGI IMG/M metagenome (IMG submission 35022)
CTATTTCATATTCAAANTCTACCCTTTTTCATCCTTGCTAATTTTTTTGCAAAGATAATAAAAGTTTTCAAAACCGTTATATATTATTTATTTTTCATGCCTAAACAAACGGAAACATGGTTGAAAAGACAGGGAGATAGAGGACAAGGAACAGTTTATGTTATGAAATGGAAAGACCTGATTGGCTCATGATTGGCTCATGATTGGCTCATAAACTTTTTCAGAACAACGTATGTGATTAATTTACAAAAAGATGTTGGAAAGGCGAATTGGCTCATAATAGGCTCACGTTTTTACAGAGACATCTATGTATGCGTAATATCGGAAAATTTCAAAGGACGGGGCAAGTTTGGCGAAGAGTAAACAGTGCCCCAGATGTAAAGGCTATAACGATAAACAAAGCATTATTTGATACTGTCGCGATTACGGTGCTTCTTTAAGCAAAAGAAGAAGACAAGTTTGATTTATTCATCATTCGTCACCATTTTTCTGCTGTTCGTCACCCATTTTTGTACGTTCGTCAAAATGTTGAATTTTTCGCAAAAAAAATCATAACGAAATGAAATATATTGTAATTTTGCATTTGTTGACCGTGCAGTTTCATGAGGCTGACCGTGGCGAAGCCGTAAATTGAAGCAACCTCCAAAACAAATTAATGTTTTGAATATGAGTATATTGATTTTATTTCAGAAAAAAATTTGCGGGTGATTATGGAAAACATATAGCCACCGTGCTTGCTGATGCTTCATTACATTATGCTGAAATGGTTGGCTCAATTCACAAAGTCAGCGCAGCAATTTTGAAAAAGGAAAACGCCAACGGCTGGGCTTTTGGGTATGTCTATCGAAACGGGCTTTTATGCAGTATTGACAGTTTACGGCATGATTACGAAGAAAAATACTTGATTTCGCAAAAAAGGTGGATCTTTAATTAATCGTATATAAAACGACATTGCCATCCGTATTTTTGAAGTAAGCGCATCTTTATTGATACTGTTATACGCTGCATACATGCCACAGCTAATTGAATGAAACATCAAGAAAAAAACCATTATTTTAATGTATGATGTGCATGAAAATAAGTTTTTCCTTGTTTTGCTTCTACCGTCACATCGTTTGTAACTGTTTTTCCATCGTTCATTTTAACGTTTAATTTCAATTGATTGCTCCCACTATTCAAAGGAATGCGCGCATAAGAAATTCCATGAGGCAGGCTTTGCCAGTTGCGCGTATCGGCTTTCTCGGTAACAGCGTTAACAATGCTCATAATAGCGCCTGCATTTTTATCCTTTGAGCGGGTTAGTTCTTCAAGGGCTTGTTTGGTGGCAACCCGAAGCAATGAACTTGCCATTTCGCGCATAAATCTATCATTAAGCGTTTTTAATGCAATGGCATTAATATCTTGGGCTGTTTCAAGCGGATAGGATGCCGAGCCCGATGTGATTGAAGCGCTTACAGAATTTGGTTTGCGTTCAACATACTTCGGAAAGGCTACCCTAACTAATTTCAAGTCAGAAAAGCCGTCACTTTCGGAGGATGAAGGTAAGGGGAACGGGAATGAAAGGCCCTCACCTTCATTTACAAAAGTCACTATGCCGCCGGTGCCCCTGACAACCGTAAAGTTGATGCTCCACTCGTCTTTTACCGGACCAAAGCCGTTCATCCAAAAGAAAAGCATTTCGGCTTCGGGTTTTTGGGCAGGTGTGTATTTTATGCCGAATTTGCGTTCGTAAAAATCCAATTCTGTACCAAAACCAATAGCATGAGCCGTACGGAGAATATCCAACTTGAGTTGAAGCGGTGTGTGTATGTTGAAATTTTGGGCATAATCGGTTTCGTAAGTTTCCAAAGCATTGCGATAGGCTATGAATGCGTTGTTGTAGTCACCATTGGCGTCATACAGCAGTCCCATCATCGTAAGCGCAAAAGCATCGCGTTGATAACGGTTTTTGTGGCTGGTATATTTGTCGTTCAGTTGGTTCAACTTGATGTTTATGCGCCTGCACTCCACCATTGCGGCTTCGTATTCGTCAATTTGCATGAAGTTGATCGCCTTAAAACAGTTGACCATCACTACCTCGAAATCCTCGGCACGGTAGGGTTTCATCATGGGATTGGTAATCAGAGTCAACGCTTCGTCGCCAAGTTGAAGGCTATGGTCGTCTATAATATTTTCAGCTGTATTCAGGAAGTTCACTGATTGACGGTGATTATTCAACATCCATGACACATAGCCCCGGTTGAGGAAATATAACAACCGATTTCGGTTGGTGGGAGTTTTGGTGTCTTTTTCAAGTAATTTGTTCGCTGCTTCAAATTGCCCCGTTTCTATAGACTGGTTCAATTGTAAATTCTTCGTATAATACGATGCACAACCGCTCAAAACTATTGTAATAACCACAAAATACAGACAACGACAGCGAAGCATAAATGGCAACTGGTTGATAAATTTCAATTGAAAATTATTCTGCTTGAGTTTTGCGACAATTCTCAAATTTCGATTAGTTTCGTATCATTTTCTTGATTTCCTTGTTGCCCATCCAGACTCTTTCGTTGGTTTCGATGTTGTTAAGAAACAAATCAATCTGATAATAAACGGCTTGATTTCTTCGATAACCGTCTACAATAGAGTTCACCGTACCTTGCAGCATAAAATCGGCGCCTAATTCGCGACCAAATTTCTTGGCGGTTTCGGGCGATGCAAAGTCTTGTTGGTCTCCACGTTCTCTACGCAGTTCAAGGCGTTTGTCGCCTGCTTCTACCAAACGGATGGTGCCATAGTTGATGATTGCTCTTTCCAAATCCCTGATAAAAGTTTCGGTATTGATGTGTTCGTGGCTTTTGTTGTTGACAAGCCCCACAATGATTACCGGCTTTTTTTGATGCTGTTGTTCGAAAACTTCCGACCATCGGTTACCGAACATTTGTTCGATCATGGCTCTGGCGGTCAATCGCGAATCGGTGTCATTCCACCTTCCGCTCAAATCAGTTTGCGTACCGGGATCAATACGTTTCACCGAACGCGAACATCCCGCTAAAGATAATATTGCCAAAAACGCTATAAGGCAACACTTTATAAAATATTTCATATTCACATGGTTTATTACAAAATTGGTTGCAAAGATATAATTTTTTTTTATAATTTTTTTTTATAATTATAATTTTATTTTATAATTTTGCAATTTCTTTTTTTAAACCTTTTTTAACCAAACCTATGAACAGACATTCTATTATAGCGTTCGTTTTCGTAACGATATTATGGGTCACAGGATGCGGAGGTGGAGGTTTTGATGTAAATACCCAACATCTTTCGGATAATATCTACACCTCTACCGTTCCGAAGCCTCCAATTTTGGGGTCAAATATCGTTTTGTATTTTGACCAATCTACGTGTATGATGCCTCAATATCGAAATGCATCAGCCGTTTTTAGAGCCTTACGACCTCAATTGGGGCAGTACTGCGACATCATGCACTTGATGCAGGGAGGAGATCTTGAAACCATTGCCTTGAACCGACAGGATAACGAAGTGGCTAAAGCATTGGAAAGAGTTGACAGAGACATCCCGTTTACGGATATTCGAGGAATAGTATTCCGAATTTACAATTCTGACCAACATGCCGTTTTGATTACAGATTGCGAATCATGGACCGCCGAAAAACGAAATATAGACTTGGAAGCATGGATGAGCGAGCCTTTCAAAGATTGGCTCCGAGAAGGATATTCAATTGATATGGTGGTAGAGCCGTATCAGGAAAGATGGCAAGGGAAAATGTGGGATAAGTATCGTTTCTACTTTTTCTTTAAAGATGACAGGATAGATTCGCCAATCAATCGCTTTTTGAGTGAAATTAACCCGTTGGTACAGAATGGGTCGTGCAAACTGTTCAAATTGACCAATTCGGACATAACGGTAAAAAGAAACGGGAAAATTATTAATAATAATTTGAGTTCTAAACCTGTGGATTTGACCGATTTTGATTTTGCTACCATAGAAGACGATTGGAAAACTATTCGCGAATTTGTGATGGGATTGAATAAATACGGCAGCCCCATCTCTGGTGTTGATCCTGAACCTTTGATTCAAAATCTATTTTTGACCGGTGGAAACAATTACAGCATCAAAAACATGGAAGTAGTTGCTACCGATATCACAGCCAGATATTTGTCAATAGACTGCGATGCTGCCGGCGATTTAAAATTGGATTGCGAAATAATATCGCCAAACGATGTGGATATTTCGGAAGGATTCAGGTTGGATAAAACTGCCCTTCAAAATGGCGAATTGAAGGTGTTCCTGACCGACAAGATCTTCAACCTTCTACCCAATCAATATTTCGGAAATCTTATACGCTTGGACTTTGTGATAACGGATTCTGAAATGAAATCTTTTGATGCGGGCGCCTTTGCGTGGGAATCGTTGTTCAACAGAGGCGAGACAGCCATCTGTGTTTCAAAGAGTATTGAAAACGCTCTTCGCGACCCGGATGTAATGCCTCACAGGGCAAAAGACAGGCGTGTAATACATACTGTGTTTATCAAAACAGAATCATATAAATAATTTAATCATTTAATAATCAAACGAAAATGAATTTTTTGAATTTTTTTGTACCAAAGAAAATTGAATCGGTAAAGGAGTGTCAAGCGTTAATAGGCGATAACTATATGTACGCGGTTATTATTGCTCTTTTAGCAGTAGTTTTGGCATTTGGAATTGCCAACATGATAAAATACGAAGGAGGGAGAAACCCTAAAGACCATATCAAAAGACGTATGTGGTTTATTGTTACGGGTATAACGTTTGCCATCGCGTTTTTCATGTACAACTCCCTGTACGTAAGCAATTTTATCTCCAAAGGGCCATGCCTTGCACAATTCAAAACCGCTAATATTCTGGCGACATTAGTTTTATTAGGCGCATATGCGGCGCTTGGCATCATCACTATGCTCCTTCTTCGCCGTTCGAAATGGGGCACTATTCTGGGCAAATCTAAAAAATAGTACAATATGGCTCAAGTATTTGTAATTGGAATTGGCGGAACGGGGATGCGCTGCATTGAAGCGTTTACCCATTTGTGTGCTATGGGAATGTTCGATGATACGGATGTTCACCTGTTAGCGTTGGATACCGATAAAGACAACGGTAATTTTACGCGCCTCAAAAATCTGAAAGAGGCGTATTTGAAAACCAAAGGTGTGAATAAACCTCATTCGGCATTGAGTGATACTTTTTTCTCTGCCAACCTGCACTATTATCAGTTCAGCCCTGATTATTCGAAACGAAGTACATTCTCGGATTTGAATGATTACCATGTTGCTAAAGCCAACGAAAAGGAAAAAGCGGCTATTGCCGAGTTACTTCTTACCAACAATGCAAGAGAATTTAATCTGCTGCACGGTTATCGGGCGCAGACGCATTTAGGCAGTATGTTGATGTATCATTCTATTATTGAAGAGATACGGCAATCAAATATAAGCAACATTAATAGCGAACTGAAAAAGTTTATTCAAACATTAATTACTGCTTCTGCCACAGGAAAACCGCGCGTGTTTCTTCTCGGTTCGGTATTTGGCGGAACAGGGGCTTCTTCCATTCCTATTATTCCGAGAGCAATTAACGAAGCGGCAAAATTGATATCGCAAGCCGTTAATATTGAAAACAATGCTTATTTCGGTGCTACATTGCTCACCAGTTATTTTTCGTTCCCTTTGCCGAGCGCGTCTGAATTAAAAAATCAGAAAGTTGTAGCCACTTCCGATAAGTTTGCCCTCAACTCACAAGCCGCGATGACTTTTTACCAGGCAGATACGACGGTTAAAAAGACCTATCAAAAATTGTATATGATGGGTACGGACAATATGCAACCAGTTCGTTCAAATGGGGAAGAAGTTACCGGTCAAACCATTACCGGCGGGCAAAATCAGGAAAATGACTCTCACTATATCGAACTTTTGGCTGCTTTTTCTGCTTACGACTTCTTCAATGCGCCTGAAACAGGAACAGTCGATGGTTTGACAGGATTACAAACGTTGAAAACCAATCAAAAAACGGAATATCTTTATCGCACTTTTGAAGACAAAATTGATTTTGGCGATTTTGTGAGCAGCAATATGAAAGAGGAGTTTGCAAAGAAACTCGGTATGTTTACGGCTATGAGTTATTTTGCTGTATTACAGAAAGATATGGCGTTTTTCGATCAGGCACAGGCAGACCAATTATCCCGCGTAAAAATTACAGGTTATGGCGATATTGAACCCGAAGAAGTTGTCAATCTGAAAAAATACATGTCATTTTTTCATTTTGGTATTGATAATGGCGAAATAAAAGATGGATGGTTGCGGCAACTCCACCGATCTGCCGGTGGCGGCGATAAATTTCTGTTGAACCCCGCAGTTTTCGGTTGTAATACAGTTAGAGAATTTGATAAGTTTGCCTTCAACGAAAAATTGTACCAGAATAATTCCGATTTTGAATCTAAAAAATTCAAAACAGGTATGTTTGGCAGTATCTTTAGCACTTTTGTAACAAAATTCATTAATGTTCAAGAACCGCAAAGCATTGTAAATAAAAACGAAAAGTTAATCAAACGAACTTACGACACACTGTGTCTGTTGTATGACTTTAATAAATAAAAGAAATGGCAAGAGCAAAATTAATAAAAAGCACCGGGGCGTCTCCCAACAATGTTCAAGGAAAATGGTACAACCTTGATAACGATACTAAAACTTTTATTCAAGGCATTGATACCGGAAAACTCAATATTGCAGAAGTATCAAGCGCATTGATTTCGGGCGTACCAACATCCTGGGCAAGAGCCAAACTGTTTTGGTTTGCGATGGATTATTTACGAGCGCCCAACCCAAATGCGGCAGCATCCGGTCTGATTCAATTCTACGAATCGTTAATAGCAGAATGGAAAGGGCTTATAGCGTTGATGGCGCTTTACCAGGACAGGGTTTCGTTTTCGGAACCGATTTACATGAACCCGAAAGGCAAAGATATTTCAGATGCTTTCGGACGTATGCTGTTAGACGATGCTGACTTTTGGGCTGACCAACAAAAAAAGCAAAGCAACCCCGACGAATTACCGTATATTCAGTTGTTACGCTATAACGGACGTGTCATTGGCGGCACTTCACCTTTTTCTATCGTGTTTCCGGGCGTGGAATATGAGCAGCATGTAGCCGATGTTCCGTGGTACAACAATGGCAAGTTTATAGACCCAATGCCATTTCTTGCAACTGAAACACAGAAACTTCAAAAACTTTACCTATTTTTGCAGAATATCAACAGCAAGTTTAAAGGCTATCAAAGTAATCTTTCTTTGTTGGATAATACCCTTGATTTGTCGGGTTTACAACTCTTGTTGCTTCAATGGCAAGATGCTATTGAGCAAACTGTGCAACTGCCCAAAACCGGTACAATTGCCAAATATCCTAATCTGGCAGAACCATTCAAGTCGCTGTTAAGCAGCGAACAAAAAGTTTATCTGTTGCAAAATGGCAGTTTGACATTCAACCCTAATGGGCAACCTGTAAAAATGGGATTAAGCGATTTGCAAAACATTTTATTAGACAGCAAAAAAATTGCAGGTTTTTACGAATCAAACGATTTCAATCAGCCCTTGTCGCAATCGGCTGTTTATTATTTGCGGGTAAATGATGCGCGCGATACTCAAAATCCGACAAAATATTTTGCTTTGCCGTTGAGTATGAAAGGCATACAAATGTTTATAAAAGATTTATACACTTTGGTTTCGGGCACAAATCCAAATTTTAACATCACCGGACAAATCAGCCGTGATGGAAAGTTAACTGTTGATTTAACCGTAACAATAGACGGACAGCCATTTCCTTTGAATACAAAGGAATACGAAATAGAATGGATTACTGCAAACAACAAAGTTATGATGTGGCCCAATTTTGTTTCTAACAACTGGAATGCTTATTATCTGTATTCGGAATATCCGGTTTCGGCAACAGGAACAAACTTTATACCTTTTTTCAAATCCGGGCAGGAGCATAAAATCATTACAGTTCAGACGCCGCAAGGCAAGGAGGCTATAGTTTATTCAAACAGTCCCCAAACCAATAATGTTAAAATCACAAAATTGATTACTTACCCGGCTGGTAAAGTTCCACAAAACTGGCACAAATACGAGGTTATCAAATCCGACCGACCTATTGCTGGTTTGGAAATTCGTGTTGATAATGCAGGAACTTCTGAAATTGCAGGATTCTTAATTGTAAAAGACATTTCTATTCAAACACCGGCAAATCTAAAAAAAGTCATTGTGGGTATTGACTTTGGCAGCAATAACTCCTGTGTATATTATTCGCAAATAAATTCGAACAATGATGAACCCATTAAATTTCAAAATCGTCGCTTGGCATTGGTAGGGCTTGATGCTCATAAGAGTGCTATCGCCGAAAAAGACGAATTGTTGTTTTTTTCAAACGAACCGACAGACAACGGACAAGTCAAATCATGGCTTCATTCTCATGACGCTGATTACGTGGTGCATGCAGGACATGAAATAGCAGGTGGCGTGGCAGTAAATGAAAAAAATGTTTTTGTTGAATCAATGGATAAGGAGAAAATTTGGACACAAATTTCACCAAGCACAACAGTTCTTGATCCTGTTTTATACTACAATATGAAATATGGTCCATTGGCACAAAAAAGAGCGTATCTTCAATCGTTATGGTTGTCAATTTGCGCCGACTTATTTGCCGACCATTGCCTACCGGTCAAATTACACTGGTCGTATCCTGCGGCAATGTCCAACGCAGACATTATTCAATACAGAAATATTTATCAAAACGATTTACTCTCATTAACTCCAATTTTGGTGCAAGGTCCGCAAGGTAAGCCTCATGCTCCAACAACGAGCATTGATGAACAAACCGAATCAGAGTCGGTTTGTAAATATGCTTTAAGTAGAGAAATTGGTTTGGAGAACAACAAGATAATGTTTATGGGTATGGATATTGGCGGTTCTACGAGCGATATTCTCTTGGTAGGAAAGGATATGACACCTACAGGCGGCGGCAAGTCACGCCTTTACAAGCAAAGTTCAGTCCGTATTGCAGCAGGAGTTTTCTTTGAGGCGGTTATAAAATCGTTCACTTTCAGGCAAGCAATTTTAGATTGGCACAACGGTCAAGACACAATTAAAGTTGAAAACATTAGTGAAATTTTGTCGGCAGGACACAAAGCGCCTTTCTATCTCAACAGCGTTTTCGACCAACTTATCGATAATGGTGATTTCGTAAAATTTTATCATTATCTTGGAAGCAACGCATCGTTTGTGTTTGCTATTCCTGCTTATGTGGTTGGCTTGCTTGTTTTTTATGCGGGAAAACTCTGTGCCAAAACTATTAAGGATAATAATTTGACTGAAATAAAGGATATAGATTTGCTTCCTTTCGGCAAAGGCGGTCGTTTGTGTCACTGGTTGGAAACTTTCCCGGGTAGAACACATTCCAATGCATATTACCAAGAATGTTTCAATAAAGGATTTGGAGAAGATAGCGAAAAAATAACCCTTAATTACCGCTATGATATTAAGAAAGACAATAAGTCGGAGGTTTCAAAAGGCTTAACCGTTGAGGAGGTCGACATGCTTCCCAGAAAACCTAAAGAGGAAGAAGAAAATTACATTTCTAAACTTCGTGATTATAACGATGAAATAAAAAATCTTCGCTCCACTTCAGATATTTTTGCCGAAAAAAATATTGAATTCCAAAAAGACGGGAAATTTGTTCCTATTGAAGAAGATAAAACGGTAGAAAGCAGCTATTTTGAAGATGTTTCTCGGTTCAACTATCCCGAAAGATTGGAAAACTTTGAAACATTTCTTAATATTTTCATTGACTTTGGGGTAAATTATGGATTGGTTGAAGATATTGCTGTATTGCGTAAAGGAGCAAAAGAACTACCGGGGCGTTTATCTGCTTTTCTCAAAAACGATTCAGAATACAAAAAGGCAGTTAAAAACAAAAGTGTAAAGTTTGAATATCGTTTCCCGATTTTTATTGCTGAAGGGCTATGTTATTTAGAGCAAATTCTGATTCCTAATATCTTTAACAGGTAGAAGATGGTATGAATTATTTAGTATTGCATTTTGATATGGATTTCATTGTTGGCGCTGTGTGCGCCAACAATGAAACTGTCTTTCCAATTAAAAACGGCAATGACGATGCGCTTTGGCTGTATTTTTTCAACGATACTGCCCAAAACAAAGTTTCGTTTGGTAAAAGTTATCAGACACATTTCAACAATAATTCAGACAATTATTACGGTAATTTTTTTGAAAAAATTGAAAACAAACAGGAAACTTTTGAATTACGAGGTATATCGCACCCCGTAATTGATTTGTTGCAAGAGTCGGGTTTACTAAAAACTTTGAAAGACGCTTATTTCAAAGCAACAAGCGCCAGACCCGAAAAAATTCCAACTTTGCTTACCTTTTCTTCGTCAATTGGCGACCATGCAAAACAAAAAACGGTTGCTTATCTGAAAGAGTACAATTTTCAAATAAACGACCGCTCTGTTCCGCTTGCCGAATTGGCAGGTTATTATGCTTTGCACAACTATCATCTTTTCAAAGAAAATGAAAGCGTTGCAATATTATTGGAAGCAACCAATTCAACGCTGCATCTGAAAAAAATATCGAAGTTAGGCAATTTTTTCAAGGTGGACGAACAAATAAAAGAAACCTATAAAGGTAAAGGTTACGATACCCGCAAACAGGCATTGCTCCGTTTTGTGGTAAGCGAAGTAAGTAGAAGTACCTATCAGATAAAAAATGAAGAAGAATTGCTTGCCGAATGTAAAAGATTGGAGCCGAAATCAGATGAATGGCTCCGAAACATCGACAGTATGCGACATAACGTGCCATACAATATTCAGGGAGTTTTTCTTTCAAAAATGCCGAGCGCAACAAGAAATGTACCGGTAACAAAAGCCAATTTGGACGCTGATACAACTCATTATGTAAGAGGCTTGAAAGATATTTACGACGCATTTAAGGACGATTATGTGCAGGGCGATGCGGTTGCCGTTATTCTGTTGGGCGACTGTTTTCAAAGCGAACTTGTTAAAAATGCCTTCAAAAAGATATACAGCGATGATAAACTTTTTTTCTACGCCAACAATAAAATTCACGATATTTTGGCGATGTATCCCAAAATATTGGGAAATGTTTCTACCACAAGCGCGCCCGAACCCCAACCACCGATAATAGTTGACGATGAGGAAAAGACAAAGGCAAAAATATCTCAACTTTTGTCTGAATCTAAATCTTTGATAGAGCAGGGTAATTTAGTGCAAGCAAGGAAGAAACTGAACGAGATTCGATCTATTGATCAAGAAAATTCAGAGGAAAAATTTTTATTATCAAAGATAGAAAAATGCGAGGAATTTCTTACTGATGCTGACAAACTTTATAATGAAAAAAAATGGGAAAAAGCGAAACGTCAATATGAAAGGGCTTTGAAAATATGTCCTCATGATTATAGAATTGATGATAAAATGGAGGTATGTAAAGATGAAATTGAGAAAATTCACGATCCAAAAATAGAAAAACCAAATATACCTCAAAACACTGAAACAACTCCACAAAAGAATACCTTTCGTAATATATGTATTTTTGCAGCGATTGCCGCCTGCGCATGTATTGTAGTTTTCTTAATCGTGCGCTACGGTGGAAGCAAAACCGGTGGGAATGACACCATAAAAGTGACCATAGCCCCCAACAATCCATCCGTTCAAATTGGAAAGACTGTAACATTAGAAGCAAAAACCGATCCTCCCCAAAATTTGAGTTGGAATTGGACTTCGGATAAAAAGAACATTGCCACTGTTGATAATGGAATAGTTACCGGAGTAAGCCCCGGTATTGCGACAATTAATGCAACTACAACTGCTTCGAATGGTAGAAGTATTTCGGCAACAACGCAGGTTACTGTATTCAAAGATCTGGAACCACCTACCGCGTGGATAGCGCCCAACAATTCATCT
>JGI24702J35022_10002193_pt1 | contig 12024 bp, 10 predicted proteins | sample TergutTh196P4_FD_35022 | JGI IMG/M metagenome (IMG submission 35022)
ATTGGGAAATCGGAAGAAAACAATACACCCGACGTATTAAAATTCCTTTATTCTTGCATTGATTTAACGTCTTTGAACACAGAAGACAGCAAAGAAAGTATCTGGAAATTTGTAGAGACTGTTAATGATTTCGAAGGATCAAAATCGGATATAAACAATGTCGCAGCGATTTGCGTTTATCCGAATTTTGTACAAACCGTCAAAGAAACTTTGACTGCCGATGTTCAAATTGCTGCCGTTGCTGCCGGATTTCCATCCTCGCAAACATTTACGGAAGTGAAAATCGCCGAAGTTTCTTTGGCAGTTGCCGATGGCGCCGACGAAATCGACATTGTTCTGAATGTCGGGGATTTTTTGGAAGGAAATTATGAAGATTTGTCTGTCGAGATGGAAGAAATCAAAGCCGCTTGCCGTGAAGCAAAATTGAAAGTAATTCTTGAAACCGGTTTGTTAAAAACGGCTGAAAATATTAAAAAAGCGGCTATTCTATCAATATATTCCGGTGCGGATTTCCTTAAAACATCGACCGGAAAGGTTTATCCGGGAGCAAGTCCTGAAGCGGCTTATGTGATTTGCCAAACCATTAAAGAGTATTACCAGCTTCATAATCAAAAAATAGGCATAAAAGTTTCAGGAGGTATTCGCACTGTAGAAGACGCGCTGAAATATTATACAATTGTCAAAAAAACTTTGGGAGAGGAATGGCTCACTCCCAAATTATTCAGAATTGGAGCAAGTAGTTTATCACAAAATATTTTAAAAGTTTTATGATTACCCTGAAACAATACTGGTTATCAATTGCATTCATCGTTGTAATTATCGTTTTGTGTTTTATCAATCCGCCTGAAATTCCAATCCTGCGGCCTATGACAAATTTCGATAAATTGGTTCATTTCTTAATGTTTTTTGGATTATCGGGGATAATATTTTTTGATAATTCATTTTATTTTAAGAAACGAGTATTCAGGAGATCGATTTTTTGGGGATCTTTCTTATTTCCTGTGTCCCTTAGTGGTGGAATAGAAATTGCCCAGGAATATTTGACCACTACCCGGACCGGTGACTGGATGGATTTTTTATTCGATGTAATCGGTGTCCTTTTAGGTTGTTTGATTTGTTTGATTATTAATAGGAATTTAAAAATATGAATATGAAAAAGTTAATTTTATGTGTATTGTTACTTAGTATAGCGTTTTACGGATTTTCCCAGAGTGATGATACTAACAAAGAGTTGTTACGTACTACGGAAAAAATTCTGGAAGTCGTTACTCAACAATCTGATAGTGCAAGAGCGGCCAGTATCAGAGTAACGACCAATGAGATTGGTTTGGATGTGTTTGATTTGGCACTTTTGCGAACAATTGATGTTACTTATGAATATATTAAAAATTCAGAATTTGGTTTTGGAGTAACAGCTCGTTTATGTTTAGATTCAGATAGAGGTAGTGGTCTCTCAGAAGGAGAGAAATATGCTATTACTCCCTTTTTCAGGTATTACTTTTTCAGCAAGGAAGATTACGGTTCAAAAGGATTTTATGCAGAAACTTTTCTGAAGTGTTTTGGAGGTACTACTGAGTGGTATGATTACGGGACTTATTACTATGGTAGTTATGTCTATTCTAATACTTCAAATTATTTTGATGCGGCTTTTGGCGTAGGNTTAGGATATAAATATGTGAATCGCAGAGGGTTTACTGTGGATTTGAATCTTGGATTAGGACGTTCTTTGGGATTCTCTGATAAAGTGGGTGATGTGGCGGTAGGACGTGGTGGCATTATATTCGGCTTTCGTTTTTAACTTTATAAAAGAACGCTGATGAAGCAGATAACGCGGATTTATTTTTTTCTTTCAATAATATAATCAATCAAATGTGTCATAGCTGTTTTGGCTTCCGAATCGGGAAACGCTGATAATAATTCAAGTGTCTTCACTTTTATTACTTGCATCTTGGATTGAGCATACTCAATTCCGCCGTAATTTTTTGCAAATTCGATAAGTTTCCGGATATTTTCCTGAGAGAAATCTTGCTTAGATATGATTTCAATCATAGCGGCGGAAATCGCCTGCGGCGCCGTTTGCAAAGCATGAATCAGCGGAAGCGTAATTTTTCCTTCCCGGATGTCATTTCCGGTCGGTTTACCGATTTCTCCCTGGTCGAAATAATCGAAAATATCATCTTTGATTTGAAAGCAAAGGCCTAAATTTTCCCCGATTAACCGGAGTTTTTCCCTTGTTTCGAGATCGTCGTTGACAGACAATGCTCCCATTTCGGAACAAGAAGAAAGCAAAATAGCGGTTTTTTTCCGAATGACGTCAAAATATCGTTCTTCATCAACCATTGCTTTTTTTGAAGCAATCAATTGTGTCAATTCTCCTTCTGCCAGATTTTGTGCGAGATTGGAAATGACTTCCATCACAGTTCTGTTTTGCGTCCTTACTCCTTGGGCAATCGCTAAGGAAAGGATGTAGTCACCCAACAAAATAGCGATTCGATTGTCATATTGTGCATTAACGGAAGGTTGAGCGCGCCGCTCCATCGTACTGTCCACAACATCGTCATGTATCAAAGTAGCCGTATGCAAGAGTTCCAAAATTAAAGCATAATCAATCGTTTTTTGATTGGTTTCCCCGCAAAGTTTGGCTGATAAAATAACGACAATCGGACGAATCCGTTTTCCGTTTCTCCCTGAGATAAAATCAATCATGGATTGAAAATCATCATTATGACCATGCAAAGATGCCGTAAAAAGATTGTTAAAATCTTTTATTTCTTTTTGTATGGACTGTGTAATGATTTCGAGTTTATCCATTTTTATTCTTTTCCGTAAAGAGAGTACAAAGATAAAAATAAAATTCAAGAGTTCGGCTTAAATGAACGGAACTTACACAAAATTTTTATACCTTTACAGCGAAATAATAGTAACAAAAGGAAATATGAAACTTTTTTTGTTAGATGCTTACGCATTGATATACAGGTCCTATTACGCATTTATGAAAATGCCCCGGATCAATTCCAAAGGATTTAACACCTCTGCTATTTTTGGATTCGTGAATACTTTGGAAGAAGTACTGAAAAAAGAAAATCCTACACATATCGGCATCGCTTTCGATCCTTCCGGACCGACTTTCCGTCACGAAGTTTACGAACAATATAAAGCCCAACGCGAAGAAACACCTGAAGTGATCCGCGCGTCTGTTCCGATTATCAAAGAGATTGCGCAGGCTTACCGTATTCCTATTCTTGAAGTTCCGAATTACGAGGCGGACGATGTAATCGGCACCATTGTCAAAAAGGCTTCCGGCGATTACGAAGTTTTTATGATGACTCCCGATAAAGATTACGGACAATTAGTGGATAAAAATGTTTTTATGTATCGTCCGAAATATGGAAGTAGTGATTTTGAAATATTGGGTGTGGAAGAAGTCAAGGAGAAATACGGTTTGAAAAATCCTTTGCAAATGATTGATTATCTTGGATTGATGGGCGATAAATCGGACAATATTCCCGGATGTCCGGGGGTAGGAGAAGTGACTGCTCAAAAATTAGTCGCTCAATTCGGAAGCATCGAAAATCTTTTGGCAAATACCGACCAATTGCAAGGTTCCCTTAAAACCAAAATCGAAAATAACAAAGAGCTCATTGTCTTCTCCAAATTTCTGGCGACTATCAAAACGGATGTTCCCATCGAATTTAATCCCGACGAATTGCTTCGGGAAGAAATCGATGAGCCTGCTTTGCGGAAAATTTTTGAAGAATTGGAATTTCGACAGCTGTCGGCGCGAATTTTCGGAGACGCAAAAAAAACGGCTGTAACAACACCTAAAATTAGAACTGTTCAAACTTCTCTTTTTGATGACCTTCCGGCTGAAAATACGGTAGAGTTCGACACCAGCTCGTTTGAAAATTACAAAACGGTTCCTCATCATTATTTTTTGCTGGATAAAACGGAGGAAATCCTCAATTTCATCGCAAAAATAAAAGCGCAAAAAATGGTGGCTTTCGATACGGAAACAACCGGTATTGACCCATTGACCTCGGAGTTGGTAGGTATGTCTTTTGCTTTGAAAGAAGGTGAAGCCTGTTTCGTACCGATTCCGGCCAATCGCGAAGAAGCGCAAAAACGGGTCGATTTTTTCAAGGAAGTCTTGGAAAGTCCCGACATTTTAAAAATCGGTCAGAACATCAAATTCGATATGAATGTGTTGAAAAAATACAATATATTTGTGGATAGCCCAATGTTCGACACGTTGGTTGCTCATTATTTGTTAAATCCCGAATACCGCCACAACCTGAATTATTTAGCCGAGACCTACCTTCATTACCAAATGATTCACATTGAAGAATTAATCGGCGCCAAAGGCAAAAATCAGTTGAATATGCGGCAGGTTTCGGTTGAACAGTTGGTGGATTACGCTGCCGAAGACGCCGATATTGCTTTGAAACTGAAAACCATTTTTGAAGACCTGATTGAAAAAAACAATTTTTCCCAATTGCTCTATGAAATTGAGATGCCTTTGGTAAAAGTTCTGGCCGATATGGAAGAAGCCGGTGTCCGGCTTGATGTTCCTGCTTTGAAACAATCCTCTGAAGGATTGAGCAAATATTTGCAGGAAATTGAGAAAACCGTTCATGAAATGGCGGGCGTGGAATTTAATATAGATTCACCGAAAATGGTAGGCGAAGTTTTGTTCGACCGCCTGAAAATCATCGATAAACCTAAAAAGACTAAAACGGGACAATATGCTACCAGCGAAGATGTGTTAGAAAGTCTGAAATCAAAACATCCGGTAGTAGAAAAAATATTGGAATATCGGAAAGTAAAAAAATTGTTGTCTACTTATGTCGATGCGCTTCCGGATTTGATTAGTCCGGTGGATGGGAAAGTTCACACCACCTACAATCAAACCGTCACTTCTACCGGTCGTTTGAGTTCGACTAATCCCAATTTGCAAAACATTCCTATTCGGGATGAAGAAGGAAAAGAAATCCGTAAAGCATTTATTCCCGACGACGGTTGTTTGTTTTTCTCTGCGGATTATTCTCAAATCGAATTGCGGATTATGGCGCATCTGAGCGAAGATAAAAACATGATTGAGGCTTTCCTGAACGGACAAGATATTCACGCCGCTACGGCAGCAAAAATTTTCGGATTGCCGATTGACCAAGTTTCGCGAGATATGCGCCGCAAAGCCAAAACGGCAAATTTCGGAATTATCTACAGCATCTCCGTTTTCGGATTGAGTGAACAGTTACGTGTTCCCCGCGCTGAGTCTAAGGAATTGATAGACGGATATTTCGCTACTTACCCGGGTGTAAGAGATTACATGGACAAAAGCATTGCAGCAGCCCGTCAAAACGGTTATGTAGAAACTATTTTTCACCGGAAACGATTCTTGCCCGATATTAATTCGCGAAATGCAATCGTGAGAGGTTATGCCGAGCGAAATGCGATAAACGCTCCGATTCAAGGTTCGGCTGCAGATATTATCAAGGTAGCGATGAATCGTATTCATAAGCGTTTTTGGGAAGAAAATCTTCGCTCGCGGATGATTATGCAAGTGCATGACGAGTTGAACTTCAATGTAATTACCTCAGAATTAGAGGCCGTGCGAAAAATTGTAGTGGAAGAAATGCAAAATGCCGCTCAATTGAGAGTGCCCTTAATTGCCGATTGTGGGGTTGGGAAAAATTGGTTGGAGGCACATTAATTCATAAAGATTGTAGAAATCAATTTGCCTAATTTGAGAAAAAATCTTAACTTCGCGGCAATTATTTTCTAAGATAAATTAATATGAAGTTTAACAGTATTTTAAGTATTTTTACGCCAAAAGACGGGAAATTTTTCCCTTTGTTAGAAGAAACGACCATTATTTTAGTTCAAGCATCTTCCTATTTACAAGAACTTTTTGAACTTACGGACAAAGAAAAAAGAAAAGAACTCTGCACTTTGATTAAGGCGGAAGAAGTTAAAGGCGATAAAGTTACGGGAGCTATTGTGAAAGCGTTGAACGAAACTTTTCTTACCCCATTCGACAGGGAAGACATTGATGCTTTAACCGACGAATTGGATGATGTAATAGATGCTATTAATCGTGCATCTCAAAAGGTTTTACTTTATTCGCCCGATAGTTTACCCGACTCAACACGCCAGTTGACAGAAGTTATTCAAAAAGGCGCTCTTGAAGTACAGGGCGCTGTTCGTGAACTGTCGCATTTGAAGCATACAGATCAAAAACTTCGCGCTCATTATAAGGAAATTAAGCGACTGGAGGAAAAGGCAGATGTTCTTTACGAAAAAGGTATCATGGCGCTTTTCAAAGAAGAAACCGATCCTGTTGAACTGATTAAGTTGAAAGAAATCATTCAGGAATTGGAAAAAACGGCAAATAGAATAAACAATACGGGAAAAATCCTGAAAACTATCTTTGTAAAATACGCTTAAAATACATTTTATGGCTTTACTGATAATAATTATCATTTTTGCATTGTTATTTGATTACATCAATGGTTTTCATGATGCTGCCAATTCGATAGCAACTATCGTTACAACAAAAGTACTAACTCCTTTTCAAGCGGTTTTGTGGGCTGCATTCTGGAATTTTTCCGCATTTTTTATCGCAAAATATCTTATCGGCGAATTTGGAATTGCAGACACGGTTGCAAAAACCGTTGACGCAAAAATGATTACACTTCCGTTGATTTTTTCCGGAGTAATTGCCGCAATTACCTGGAATCTGCTTACTTGGTGGTGGGGAATCCCATCTTCTTCGTCTCATACGCTGATTGGTGGTTTTGCAGGAGCAGCCATTGCTGCCCAAGGTTTTACGGCAATCAAAGGAAGTGTGATTATGAAAATTGCCGCTTTTATTTTCTTGGCGCCATTGATAGGTATGATTATTGCGTTTTTAATGACCCTTTTAGTAATGTATATCTGCAAAAATGCAAATTATGTTAAAACGCAATACTGGTTTAAGCGACTGCAACTACTCTCCTCTGCTTTATTCAGTGTCGGACACGGCTTGAACGATTCACAAAAAGTTATGGGCATTATCGGTGCTGCTTTGATAGCTGCCACCGTTGACCCACACATATTCGGTTCTATGCCGGATTGGATGCACATGAACGAAATTAAGGAAATGGCTACCATCGACCAATTGGCTTGGGTTCCATTTGCTTGCTTTTTTATGATTTCGCTGGGTACGTTAAGCGGCGGATGGAGAATTATAAAAACAATGGGAACGGGTATTACAAAAGTTACCCCGCTCGAAGGAATGGTAGCTGAAACAGCGGGCGCATTCACGCTCTATATTACCGAAATTCTAAAAATTCCTGTTAGCACAACACACACAATTGCAGGTGCAATTATCGGTGTCGGCGCTACAAAACGGCTCTCGGCTGTACGTTGGGGCGTAACGCAAAAACTGCTTGTAGCTTGGATTTTGACCATTCCTGTGAGTGGGCTCCTTGCGGCTCTTGTTTATTTAGTGGTTCGTATATGGTAGAAATTTTGTACCTTTGCGAGCAATTTTAGGTTATTTACATTATGAATGAAGGAATAAAAGTAAAAGAATTGGAAAGTGTTGTAATCCGGTTTTCCGGCGATTCCGGTGACGGAATGCAACTTGTAGGCACACTTTTCTCGAATCTTTCCGCGGAATTAGGCAATGATATTATCACATTTCCCGATTTTCCGGCCGAAATTCGCGCACCACATGGAACGTTAAGCGGTGTTTCGGGATTTCAGGTGCAGGTAGGTGCAAAAAAAGTTTACACACCCGGCGACAAAACAGATGTTTTAATTGCGATGAATCCTGCCGCATTAAAAGTGAATGCACAATTTCTTAAGTCAGATACGGTAGTTATCATTGATACGGACTCTTTCCAAGCCGAAGATCTGGAAAAAGCGCTGTTCAAAACAGATGATCCGTTCAAAGAATTGGGTTTAACTTCCTTGCAGGTAGTGGCAGCTCCCGTAACTCAACTTTGTAAAGAGAGTTTGGAAGGTATAGCCGACAACAAACAGGCGCTCCGTAGCCGGAATATTTTTGCTTTGGGTCTGGTTTGTTGGCTGTTTAACAGGCCATTACAGATTGTTGAAAAACTCTTATCCGAAAAATTCAAAAAGAAACCCGACGTTTTACAAGCCAACTTGCTGGTTTTACAGGCAGGCTTCAACTACGGACACAATATTCATGCAAGTGTTTCTACTTATCGCCTCGAAACTATTTCTCACAAAAAAGGTTTTTATACCGATGTAAATGGCAACAAAGCAACGGCTTACGGTTTAATTGCCGCTGCCGAAAAAGCCGGTTTACCTTTGTTTTTGGGTTCTTACCCGATTACTCCGGCGACGGATATTATGCAGGAATTGGCAGCCCTTAAAGAATTAGGTGTTAAGGTAATGCAAACGGAAGACGAAATTGCCGGAATCTGTACGGCGATTGGCGCTTCTTTTGCGGGAAACTTGGCAGCAACGAATACATCCGGTCCCGGTTTGGCACTGAAAAGCGAAGCCATCGGTCTGGCGGTAATGGCCGAAATCCCGTTAGTAGTTGTAGATGTACAGCGTGCCGGCCCTTCGACGGGGATGCCGACCAAAAGCGAACAGACCGATTTAAGGCAGGCTTTGTACGGAAGAAATGGAGAAAGTCCTGCAGTCGTGATGGCCGCAACTTCCCCGACCGACTGTTTTGATGCGGCTTTTTGGGCTTCTAAGATTGCTTTGGAACACATGACTCCGGTCATCTTACTGACCGACGGTTACATTGCCAACGGTTCTTCGGCCTGGCGGATTCCCGATATGGAAGAATACCCCGAAATTAAACCACCTTATGTAAAGCCTGAACAAAAAGAGGATTGGAAACCGTATTTGCGTAATCTCGAAAACAATGTCCGTTATTGGGCAATACCCGGAACCGAAAGTTTTATGCATCGCATCGGCGGATTGGAAAAAGACAACAAAACGAGCGTCATCAGCACTGACCCCGATAACCATCAAAAAATGGTAGAACTGCGACAGTCAAAAATCGATAAGATTGCCGATTACATTCCTTTACAGGAAGTGCTGGGCGACAAAGACGCTGACGTTCTGGTTGTTGGCTGGGGCGGCACTTTCGGACATTTATATGAAGCGGTTGAAGAAATTCAAAAAGCAGGTAAAAAAGTAGCATTCACGCATTTCCGTTTCATTAATCCTTTGCCGAAAAATGCAAAAGAGATTTTGAAGAAATATAAAAAGGTAATTGTTATCGAACAAAACTTGGGACAATTCGCCGGTTACCTTCGTTCAAAATTTGACGGATTCAATCCTTATCAATTCAATCGCGTGAAAGGACAACCGTTTGTTATTGCCCGTTTGGTGGAAGAGATAAGTAAAATAGTAAACGAGTAAACGAGTTGACAAGTAAACAAAAAATCAACAACATGGAACAAATATTTCAACCCAAAGATTTCAAAAGCGCACAATTGGTACGTTGGTGTCCGGGTTGCGGCGATTACGGGGTATTGAACAGTCTGCACAAAGCGATGGCAGAATTAGGCGTCGCTCCCCACAATACGGCGGTTATTTCCGGTATCGGATGTTCTTCCCGTTTACCGTACTACATGAATACCTACGGTTTTCATACCATTCATGGACGCGGAGCCGCTATTGCAACCGGTGTTAAGGTAGCTAATCCGAAACTATCTGTTTGGTTGGCAACCGGCGACGGCGACAGTCTGGCTATTGGCGGGAATCACTTTATCCATGCCGTCCGGCGGAATGTGGATATTAATATCTTGTTGATGAACAATAAGATTTACGGTTTGACCAAAGGACAGTATTCCCCGACTTCCGATCGTGGATTTGTTTGCAAATCGTCGCCTTTTGGAACGATAGAAGATCCTTTCCATCCGGCGGAATTAACTCTTGGCGCTCGCGGAAGATTTTTTGCCCGCGTCATCGACATAGATGTTAAAAACACTCCCGAAATCATGGTTCAGGCGGCCAAACACAAAGGAACTTCGGTGATAGAAGTGATTTTGAACTGTATCATTTTCAACGATGGTATCAACGAAAAGATTACTGCGCGGGAAACTCGCCCCGACCGGACTATTTTCTTGCGTCATGGAGAAAAAATGATTTTCGGAAAAGACAACAATAAAGGAATCGTTCAAGATGGATTCAACCTGAAAGCGGTTACGATTGGCGAAGACGGTTACACGCTCGATGATGTTTTAGTGCATGATGCAAAAGCCGCCGATCCGATACTTCACCTGAAATTGGCGCTTATGGACGGAAATGAATTACCGGTTGCATTAGGTGTTATTCGCGACGTAGAAGCTCCCACTTATGATGCTGAAATGGAAGCCCAAATCGAATCGGTGAAAGCTAAAAAACCGGCTCGTACTTTGCGGGAGGTTTTGATGGCTGGGGAGGTTTGGGAAATTTCATAACCAATTCCCAATCATCAGCCCCGAAGCAAGCAACAACCCGAAAATCAGCACATTCCGGGCAGTTTTTTCCAGTACCCCGATCAATTGTTTCCCGCTTCCGATGCGCACCATTTCCCGCCAGGTTTTGATGTGGAAAAAGAGGTAAACAAAAGGCAAGAAAGCTGCCCAGACCGCGTTTTCCGAAATAAAATACAGGCAAAGAAGTACAGCGATTATTCCATTTAACAAATAAAACAAACGTCCGAATTTTTCACCGAACAGGACAATTGTTGTTTTTTTACCTGCTTTCGCATCCAAATCCCTGTCGCGGTAATTATTCGCCACAAGAATATTGATGATGACCAAACCTACAGCCGTTCCGCAGATAGTAACCGGTAAAGTCCATTGTTGCGCCTGCGCATAATAAGTAAATCCCACCGGAACAATTCCGAAAAAGAAAAATACACAAACATCGCCCCAGCCGTGATATGCCAAAGGATAAGGTCCTCCAGAATAAGCAAAGGCGAATACGGCAATTAAAATCCCTGCGAGAATAAAAAGCCATTTTTCATAATATACATATTGCAAAAGCGACAAGCCGATGAGCAAATCCACAATGAGTAGTCCGACAGTCACATACAGCATGGTTTTAGGCGCAATCCATCCTTCGGTTACCGCCCGTTTCGGGCCCAAACGTTCTCCGTTGTCAGCGCCTTTTTTATAATCGAAATAATCGTTGGCAAAATTGGAAATGATTTGAGCCAGCAAAGCAAAAATCAAACAGATAACCACTGGTTTCCAATAAAAATAACCTCCCAGAAAAGCCAAAGCCGAAGCCACTATTACGGGAGTGGCCGCAGCGGTCAACGTTTTTGGGCGGGCGGCTAAAAGCCATGCTTGGGGGGAGTTTTTTTTAATCATATAAAAATGTAAAAGATGTGCGAAGTTACGGAATTTTTTATGGAGCCATCAACAAGGTTGAATTAAAATTGATTAACAACGATTTGAGTAAGGTGTCGGTATTACATATTAACACGGTTTTATAGTTGTTTCTATCGCTTTTTTGCGAAAGTACTCTACAATTTCTGCCTTCGTCATTTTTGATAACATTTCGCTCAACCGATTGCGTTGTTGCCGCATGAAAAGTACGGCATCAAATGTTTCCTTATTTTCATTCATCGTCTTCATATTTTTCAAAATCTCTTGGTGAACGTATTTCTAATGGTTTATATCCATTTTTAATGTTTATGGAATTATACCCTCTAATTCGTTGAACATTAACTATATGTTTAAAATTCCAACTTATCAGAAAATCAGCTCTATGGATTGTAGCAAGAGCAATGTGTAAACAGTCAGCATAACTGGTTTGTCCCACAACTCTTTCATTGATATATTCGGTTGCTAATTCAACTGCTTCGTCCGATATTGTCAAAAATTCTGTAAATTCATTTTTCATGTTTCTTACCAATTCTTGTACGTGTTTCGGAGCAGGTTCCAATTCGTCCTGTGTAACAGTTGAAAACAATACTGTAAATTCGCCATTCTGAATTCGTTCAAACAATGGGATTGTGTATTTCCTAAACTCTATATCGTGGTATCCGCCAACTAC
>JGI24702J35022_10002194_pt1 | contig 12022 bp, 11 predicted proteins | sample TergutTh196P4_FD_35022 | JGI IMG/M metagenome (IMG submission 35022)
TATACAGAACCCGAAGTTCCCTCCTCCCTTACTCAATTTTCATCCCCAAATAACCATAATACTGTACTTCAATCTGCAACCGCGCCTCCAAGTTTTACCATCATCCCTAATCCCAACCCTGGCGTTTTTCAATTAGAAACCAACTTTCCGTTATCAGAAATTGCTCACCTCAAAATTACTAACCTATTGGGCGCCACCGTTTACGAAACCCAAAATATCTCTTCCAACACCCTTCAATTACCCACTACCGCCTCAGGACAACATTTTGTGGTGGTTATTCTAAAAGATGGAAACGTGCTTACGCAAAAGATGATGGTGCAGCGGTAGGGAGACAGTAAGACCGTAAGAGAGTAAGAGAGTAAGAAGGCAGAAAGCAGAAGGATTTAAGTGATTCAAAAACAATCTCAACCAAAATTATCATTCACCTAAATTTTAATACCCTAAAACATAAACATTTTCTTTTCGTATTAATTATTTTTTTTCGGAACGATTTTGTGTATTTCAGCCCAAAATTCTGAACAAAAAAATCACCCTACCCCTTGACAAACGCATTTTGATATTGTATATTTGCGGCGTTAAACTCATTGCACTAATAATACTAATACATCACTCATTATGAAGAAGTTTGTTGTTTTTACAGTTTTTTTTCTGTCATTTTTTTTCGCTTTTTCCCAAATTTCTGAGCATTTTTTTGACCCTGATTTTCCTAATTGGGTAGGAAACAGAGAATTATTTATCGTAAATGCTAACCATGAATTGCAACTCAATGATACAGAAGCGGGTACTGCATATTTGTCGCTACCCAGTCCACAATTTCAGGATGTATGGGAATGGATATTCTATATTCGACTCCCCTTTTCACCCTCGAATAACAATTTTGCGAGAGTTTATCTTACCTCCAACACTACCGATTTAACTTCCCTGTTTTTAAAAGGTTACTACTTACAATTTGGGGAAAATTTAGCACAAGACGCTATTGAACTTTTTTACCAGGATGGAACTGTTCATAAATCAATTTGTAGAGGTAAGGATGCCAGAATTGCCAATAGTTTTGCCGTTTACGTCAAAGTTAAATATACGGAACCTAATCATTGGGAGATTTTAGTAGATGAAAATCGAAACGGAATTTATGAAACAGACGCAACAGGAGTTAGCGTTGAGCAGTTTGAACACGCGGCACTCGGAGTCTATTGCAAATATACAGCATCGAATATCAAAAGATTTTATTTTGATGATTTTTATTATGGTCCACCAAAAGTAGATACCGTGAAACCAAAAGTAATTTCCTTAATACCGCAGCAAGACGGAAAAACTTTACACATACAATTCTCTAAAAATGTAACTCCGGAAACCGCGCTATTATCTTCAAACTATCTTATTAATGAAAATTTTAGACCGGAAAATTGTAATTTTGTGGGTAATGATTTTTCGTTGGTAGAAATTCGTTGTAAAGAAGAAATAAAAGATAGAGAAGATTACACTATTCAGATAGAAAATATTTATGATATGGCAGGGAATAAAATGGAAAAATTTACTGGCATTTTTTGTTTTGCTAAAATTCGCCGAAACGATATATTAATTTCGGAAATTATGGCAAAACCTAACCCCGTGATAGCTTTGCCAAATTGTGAATATGTTGAACTTTATAACTTTGACGTGCCAAGTAATGTAGTATTAAATAATTGGAAGTTAAAAATTAACAACTCAATTAAAAATCTTCCCGAAATTCATATTCTTCCTAATCAATATGTTTTTTTGGTTGCCAATTCCTGCAATGAGTATGAAGATGAAAATGAACCTAATATGTATCGTGTTTCCTCTTTGGGAATTACAGACGCCGGTACTCAAATTGTGCTTTACAACGATAAAGATGAGGTAATTCATGAAGTAGATTTTTCAAGTTCGTGGCACCGGAATAAACAAAAAGCCGATGGTGGTTGGTCGTTAGAAATGATTGATCCGCGTAATCCTTGTACGGGAGAAGAAAACTGGGATTCATCCATTTCTGAGTTAGGTGGCACCCCCGGAAAACAAAACTCTATTTACGGAACAAACCCAGATCTTATTCCTCCTGAAATTGAAAAAGTTACTATAATAGATTCTATCCATTTACGTGTTTTTTTTACGGAAACCGTTTTTTACGACAGTTTAAAAAATTCACAACTCTTTTCTATTGATAAAAATATTGAGATTGCTTCGGTAAGTGAAGCGCCTCCTCATAACAATATACTGCAAATACTCCTTAAAACACCCATTCAACCAAATGTACTCTACACACTTACCATGAAAAATACCCTTTGGGATTGCGCAAATAATCCGATAGCATTGGATCAATCGTATCGTTTGTCCCTTCCAAGTGTTCCGCAACCTTTTGACGTAGTGATTAATGAAGTACTTTTTAACGCACGGGATAATACGCGGGCAGAGTTTGTAGAGTTGTATAACCGGTCGCAAAAAGTGATTGACCTGGCTATGCTTCGTATTGGTTCGGGGGGCGCCGAACTTCCCGATAAATCAGCAATTGCTGTAAGTAGCGGTTTTCTGCTTTTCCCTAATGAATACGTGGCGCTTTGTAAACACAAAGATATTACTGAAACCCAATACTACGTTCCTTTTCCTAATCGCTTGATTCAATGCGATTCCATGCCTTCATATACCAACACATCCGGAGTGGTTTTTTTAAGCGACAAATATTATAACACGATTGACCGATTTCAATACGATGACAAGATGCACTACCCACTGCTCTCTTCTGTCTCAGGCGTTTCTTTAGAACGGGTAAGTTTTAACAGAGAAACACAAAACTCCAACAATTGGAAGTCGGCGGCAGAAAGTTATGGGTTTGCAACTCCGGGTTATCAAAATTCACATTTTTCGGATAACAATAGTTTTGAGGATATTTTAAAAATTGTACCGGAAATTTTTTCGCCCAATCAAACCGGAATTTCTGATTATGTGGAAATAAATTGTAGTTTTGAAGAGCGTGAAAATAGGGTTACTATTATCATTTTTGACAGATATGGAAATCTAATCAAAACGGTTGCCAACAACCAAATTTGTGCGCAGAATGAGATTTTTCTTTGGGATGGCGTTTCAGAAAATAATTATCGTGTTCCACCTGATTTATATATCATAAAGATGGATTATTGGAATTTGAATACCAAACGAAAGACGATAAAGAAAACGGTAGGGGTAGTATATCCGTAAATTAATACAAGAAACTGAGTAAAATTCCTGCGGCTACTGCACTGCCTATAACGCCTGCAACGTTGGGTCCCATGGCGTGCATAAGCAAATAGTTGGTTTTATCGTATTTTAATCCTTCAATATGTGAAACACGTGCGCTGTCGGGAACTGCTGATACGCCTGAGTTTCCAATTAATGGGTTTATTTTATTGCCTTCTTTCAAAAACAGATTTAACAGTTTAACGAACAATACCCCTGCTGCCGTTGCAATTACAAACGAAGCGGCACCCAATATGAAGATCAAAATAGATTCCCAACGTAAAAAAGTGTTTGCTTGAGTAGAACATCCCACGGTTAATCCAATTAAAATCGTAACAATATCAATAAGAGGTCCGCTTGCAGTATTTGCCAAACGTCTTGTTACCGAACTTTCTTTAAGCAAGTTGCCAAAAAACAGCATGCCCAAAAGGGGTAATCCGCTGGGAACTAAGAATGCGGTAAGTAAAATACAAAGAATAGGGAAGAGCACTTTTTCTCTATGCGTAACTACACGTGGGGGGCGCATACGGATTACTCTTTCTTTCGGCGTAGTAAATAAACGCATTACAGGCGGTTGAATAACAGGCACTAACGCCATGTAAGAGTAGGCAGATATGGCAATGGCTCCCATCATGCTGGGTGCTAATTTTGAAGAGAGAAATATTGCGGTAGGACCATCTGCACCGCCAATAATTCCAATAGAGGCGGCTTCCATAGGAGAGAATCCTAATAATAATGCAATAGAATAAGCGCCAAAGATACCAAATTGGGCAGCAGCGCCAATTAATATCAATTTTGGATTGGAGATGAGCGCCGAGAAATCGGTCATAGCACCAATCCCGAGAAATATTAATGGCGGGTAAACACCTTTTAATACACCGAAATAGAGATAATTAAGTACGGAACCGCTCTCATAAACTCCAATTTGCAAACCGCTTGTAAAAGGAATATTTCCCAGAATTATACCAAAACCGATAGGAACTAATAAAAGCGGCTCATAATCTTTTACAATTGCCAATGTAATGAAAAGGAGACCAACAACAATCATGATGAGATTTCCCCAGGAAGCATTGGCAAAACCCGTATAACCAAAAAATTGTGTTACGCCTTCTACAAAAAAATTAAAAAACTGGTTCATTGCAGTAGAAAAAATTGAAAAAAATTACCCAATAACTATTAAAACATCACCTTCCATAACAGAGTCGTTACGTTGAATCCGAATCTCTTTAATTACTCCTTCTTTATCAGCATCAATATTATTTTCCATTTTCATGGCTTCCAACATGAGGACATGTTGTCCTGGCTTTACCGTGTCGCCCACTTTCACAAAAATATCTAAAATAATACCAGGTAGAGGCGATTTAATTACACTTCCACCTGAGGGCGCAGTTGCGGCTTGCGGCACCGGAGTAATTTTTGGCATTGCTTGAGAAGGAACCTGAGAGGTAACTTGTGACGTAGTTGAACCGGCTACTTTTACCACAGGTTTAGGCGCAATAACAGGTTTATTAATTTCTAATTCTAACTCAACATGATAGGGAGTTCCATTAACTTCCACAGTGGCTATATTATCTTCTATATCAACAATATCAACAGAGTATTTATTACCATTAATCTTAAATTTGTAGTTCTTCATTCTCTTAATTTTGATTACTTATTTTAGACTTAAAATTGAGGTGCAAATTAACATGTTTTTTTTAACTTTCATAAATGAATTTTATATGTGAAAAATATTATTTTCGCAACCCAAAATGTAACATTTTAAAAAAATAATATAATATGGCTACTACCGCTGATTTTAGAAACGGACTCTGCATTGAATTTAATGGAGAATTGTACGTAATTGTTGAATTTCAACATGTAAAACCGGGAAAAGGTCCCGCATTTGTGAGGACTAAAATTAAAAATCTAAAAACAGGAAGAACATTAGAAAATACTTTCACCGCCGGCGTGAAAATAGATATCGCTCGGGTAGAACGTCGTCCTTACCAGTTTTTATATAAAGAAGGAGACGACTCTTACAATTTCATGCATTCCGAAACGTATGAACAATTAACCATTCAAGAATCTTTAATTAGTAATTCGGGATTATTGAAAGAGGGGCAAAGCGTTGAGGTGATGTATCATGCCGATACCGATACTCCGCTTACCTGCGAATTGCCTCCTTTTGTAGACTTGGAAGTTGCCTACACAGAGCCTGGTATAAAAGGGGATACAGCCACAAATGCAGCCAAAAAAGCAATAGTAGAAACCGGAGCCGAAGTTTTTGTACCGCTATTTATTGAAACAGGTGAAAAAATTCGCGTGGATACACGCACAAATAGATATTCCGAAAGAGTTAAATAATATTATAAGCCACTTCTTATGTGGCTTTTTTAATTTTTTACAATATATATGAAGTTTCAAGAAAAATTGACTGTAAACCAAATTGTTGAAATCATTAAAACAAAAGTTACCGTAAAGGGGAATTTGAATAACTTGATTTCAGGGATTAATGAAATTCACTCGGTTGAATCCGGCGATATTTCTTTTGCCGACAATCCTAAATATTACGATAAAGTATTAAAAAGTAACGCTGCCGCAATAATTATAAATAAGGATGTTGAAGCTCCCGAAGAAAAAACACTCATAATTTGCGAAGATCCATTACAATGCTATCTGAATATTGTTCACCACTTTGTAAAATTTACCCCGCAAAATACCTCTATCCATCCTGCTACAAAAATTGGAAAAAATACTGTAATTCAACCTAATGTATTTATTGGTGAAAATGTAACGATAGGAAATAATTGCATCATTCATGCTAATGTGAGCATTTATGGAAATACGGAAATTGGAAATGATGTGATTATTCATTCAAATTCAACGATAGGAGGTGATGCATGCTATTTTCAAAAACGCGAAACCGGATGGATGAAGCTCACCACTTGTGGGTCTGTAAAAATTGAAGATGAAGTGGAAATAGGTTGTAACTGCTGCATTGACAGAGGCGTATCCGGTGTAACTTTCATTGGAAGAGGTACAAAATTTGACAATCAGATACAAATAGGACACGATGCGCATATTGGCGAAAATTGTTTCTTGGGCGCTCAAAGCGGCGTTTCAGGTTGTACTTTTATAGATGACAATTGCACAATCTGGGCAAAATCAGGAGTAAACAAAGGACTCTATGTGGCAAAAAATACTACGCTTTTAGCCCTTTCAGCATTAGACAGATCTGTATATGAAGAGGGTGCAGTATTATTTGGCTTACCTGCCGAAGATGCACGAAAAAAATGGAAAGAGATGGCGTGTATCAGAAATCTACCGGAATTATTTACTGAAATTGAAAAAATAAAGAAAGGGAAATGACAACTCAAATTAAAGGTACTATTTCACAAATTATTGGCGCAGTAGTAGATGTTCAATTTGATGAAAACTGCACATTGCCAAATATTTATGATGCATTAGAAATTACTAAAGAAAACGGCGACAAAATTATTTTGGAATGTGAGCAGGATATTGGCGAAAACACGATGCGCTGTATTGCTATGGAATCCACTGACGGTTTACGGCGTGGAATGGATGTATTGGCATTAGGGCGCATGATATCCATGCCTACAGGTAATATTAACGGGCGTTTGCTCAATGTAATCGGAGAACCTATTGACGGCATTGGTACTATTGAAAGCAAAGTGCGTAAAGATATTCACCATGCTCCCCCAACTTTTGAAAATCTATCTACCTCTAAAGAAGTGTTATTCACAGGAATTAAGGTAATTGACCTGATTGAACCTTACTCAAAAGGAGGTAAAATAGGTTTGTTTGGAGGCGCAGGTGTGGGAAAAACAGTGTTGATTATGGAAATGATCAACAACATTGCCAAAAAATATTCTGGTATGTCTGTTTTTGCAGGTGTGGGAGAGCGTACCCGCGAAGGAAACGACTTATTGAGAGAGATGATTGAATCGGGCGTAATTCGCTATGGCGAGAAGTTTGAAGAGAGTATGAAAAATGGAGGATGGGATTTGTCAACTGTGGATCATGATGAATTATCTAAATCGCAATGTACTATGGTTTTCGGGCAGATGAACGAACCCCCTGGTGCACGTGCCAGAGTAGCGCTTTCCGGACTTACTGTGGCAGAATATTATCGCGACGGAGATGATATTTCCGGCGGACGTGATATTCTCTTCTTTGTAGATAACATCTTTCGATTTACTCAAGCAGGATCGGAAGTATCCGCGCTGTTAGGTCGTATGCCATCAGCAGTAGGATACCAACCTACATTAGCCACAGAAATGGGGATGTTGCAAGAACGGATTACCTCTACTAAAAGAGGCTCAATCACTTCCGTACAGGCTATTTATGTTCCTGCAGACGACTTGACCGACCCTGCACCCGCAACCACTTTCTCACACTTGGACGCGACTACCGTATTAAGTCGTAAAATATCAGAATTAGGTATCTATCCGGCTGTTGATCCATTAGATTCTACTTCAAGAATTTTATCTCCGGAAATAGTAGGCGAGTTGCATTATAATACTGCGCAACGTGTGAAAGAGACCCTGCAACGCTACAAAGAACTTCAAGATATTATTGCTATTTTGGGAATGGAAGAACTTTCTGAAGAAGACAAAAAAATAGTACACCGTGCACGCAGAGTACAACGGTTTTTGTCGCAGCCATTCCATGTGGCGGAACAGTTCACCGGAATGAAAGGCGTGTTTGTTCCTATTGAAGATACTATTAAAGGTTTTAATATGATTTTGGATGGCGAATTGGATGATATGCCAGAATCGGCTTTCAGTTTTGTAGGAACTATTGAAGAAGCCATCGAAAAAGGAAAAAAAGAGATGGAATCCGCTAATTATTAAACCATGATTGTAGAAATTATCACTCCAGATAAAGAGATATTTTCAGGAAATGCTTCATTAATACAACTTCCCGGAATGGATGGTTTGTTTGAAATTTTAGAAAACCACGCCCCTATGGTTGCAGCATTACAAAAAGGAAAGATAAAACTAATTTCAGAAGATAAAACTATTTTTTTTGAAATTAAAGGTGGTGTGATGGAAGTAATTAAAAACAAAGTGCAAGTATTGGCGCAATATAAATAATAATTTTAAACATAATTCCATTACAGCTCGGCAATTCCGTTTTTCACTTTTGTTCTTTAAAAATTTTATCTCACAATAATGGAACTCTTTTAAGTAAGATTTCCATACTGCATTTCAAAACTAATTCGGGTAATAAGCGAGCGTCCTAATGTTATTTCATTAATGTACTCTAATTCTTCACCTATGCCTACACCCCGTGCTAATAATGTGATTTTATGAACTTTGGCAATACAATGTTTGTAAATATAATAGTTGGTAGTATCTCCTTCAGGGGTAGACGGTAGAGCTAAAATAAGTTCTTCAACTGGAATAGTTTCAATGCGTCGGAAAAGTTCTTGAAGTCTTAATTGAGAAGGACCAATTCCATCCACAGGTGAAATAACTCCACCTAATACATGATACACTCCATTATACTGGTTAGTGTTTTCTATGGCAATCATATCTCTAATATCTTGCACCACACAAATGAGGTTTTCGTTTCGTTTAGGGTTTGAGCAAATTTCACAAATATCGTCATCTGAAATAGTAAAACATTGGTTGCAAATTTTTAATGAAGATTTTAGTTGAGTTAATGCTTGCGCTAAAGTTTCAACTTCTAAAGTTTCGACATTTACCAAATATAGTGCTAACCGCAAGGCAGTTCTACGCCCAATACCGGGCAATTTAGCAATTTTAGTTATTGCATTTTCAAGAATTTTGGAAGAATTAATAAGTTGCATCTTATTGTTGAATTTATTTTGTTGCAAAAATAATATTTATTTCGCTTGATACAATATATGGGTAGGTAATTTATAAACAGTGAAACCGGCAATTATTTCATCGTTGAACTCTATTACAGCATCATCAATTAAGTTATTTTGTTCATCTTTATTTCTATTTTCAAAATTCCACATAATACCGCAATTTTTCCATCAATTCCTGATATGCGTTGGTTGCTTTTTGAATCTCTTCCAGAGAGGAGTAATTTCCATTTTTTTCGCGATAATTAATAATCAGTTTGGCTAAATAAGAATCAATGTATGGATGTGAAACTAATTCTTTATATGTGGCAGTGTTCATGTTAATTTTACGAATTAACAAAACATCTAATGTAAAATATTTCTCTAACAATTCAATGTCTATGTTTTGAAGAATAAAAATCTCTTTTATTTGTTCAAAAGCGTAGAATCCTCCGAGATTTTCGCGGTATTCTACTAATTTTTGGGCACGTTTACTGCCAAACTGCGGTACTACCACTATTTCAGATGTATCGCATCGGTTTAATTCCAATTTTATAATTGTATATTGTGGTTTTTTCTCTTGTTTTTCGAAAGGAGTATTTTTTCTAATTTTGGAAGAATCGTAAGGATAGTATTCTTTTCTATTTTGTTGATAATTATTTGAATATATTTCTTTTCGGTTATTTTCAATAGAATCTTCTATAAATTTTTGGCGTGTTTCAAATTGAGTTACAAATTCTTTAAACTTGGTAAAATCAGCGGGTTTTTCGGGTCGTGCTTCATAAAAAAAAGAAAACAGCAGTTGAAGAACAATAAAAAGGAGCAGTGTGGTTGCAGCAATCCATTCGCCGCGCGTAAAATTAGGCATAAGTATTAATTTCGGGCGGCAAATATACAAAACGAAAAGACGTTTGTCAAGGGGGAAAAGAAGAATTTTTAAAAAAGTAACAGTAATTTATTATTTCTTAACCAATTCAAAAGTATCTGTAGCAATTACCAATTCTTCATTTGTAGTAATTACCATAGCGGCGGTTTTACTGTTTGGTTTGGTAATCAATTTGTCTTCTCCGCGCACGTTATTTGCTTCAGCATCAAAGTCAACACCAAGAAATTGTAGATTTCCAAGAATTTCAGTTCTTGCGTTTTTGTCGTTTTCTCCAATTCCGCCGGTCATCACAATCAAATCAACGCCATTCATTGCAGCAGCGTAGGCGCCGATATATTTTTTCACGCGGTAGCAATAACATTTTAGGGCTATCAAACTGCGTGCATCACCGGCAGCAACTCCGGCTTCAATATCTCGCATATCCGAACTACCGCCGGTAATTCCTGCTACTCCCGATTTTTTATTAATAAACGCATTCATGGTTTTGAAATCCATGCCCTCTTTTTCACCAATATAGAGTAAAGCGCCTAAATCCAAATCACCGCAGCGAGTGCCCATAATCAAACCCTCCACAGGAGTAAATCCCATAGAAGTATCCACCGATTTCCCGTTTTTTATGGCGCAAACAGAAGCCCCATTTCCCAAGTGGCAAACAATGATTTTCAAGTCTTCATAGTTTTTGCCCAGCAATTTTGCCGCTTTCGGCGCTACATATTTATGACTGGTACCGTGAAACCCGTATCTGCGAATTTTGTTCTCTTCATAATACTTATAAGGGATGGCATACAGATATGCTTCTACCGGCATGGTTTGGTGAAAAGAGGTATCAAAAACTCCTACCTGTTTTACATGAGGTAGCATTTTCATCATCACTTCAATGCCGAACAAATTGGCAGGGTTGTGTAGCGGCGCTAATTCGCAAAGTTTTTTAATTTCAACCAATTCTTTTTCTTCAAGTATCATACTCTGTTTAAAATATTCGCCTCCATGTGCCACGCGATGGCCAACTGCTTTAATTTCATCTAATGAATTAATTACGCCATGGTTTTTATCTAACAGCGCTTTTAAGACTAATTTAATTCCCGCTTCGTGATCTTTAATTGGAGTTTGCACATAATATTTGTCGCCCATAAAGGGTTTATGGGTAAACTCTCCCATTTCTAAACCAATACGTTCAACTAAACCTTTTGCCAACAGATCGGCATTTTTTTCCATATCAATACATTGATATTTTATGGAAGAACTCCCACAATTTAAAACTAATATTTTCATATTTAATAATTTATTTTGAATTTTACTTTTTTTAATACGGTGTGGCGAATAAACACAAATTCTCTGAATTACACACAGAAGAATAAAAATGTTTTTCAAAAATTTATAGAGGAAAGATAACATTTTTTGTTACTTTTCCCATTTTCCATTTACTTTTTTTGTCCTCTCATACCACAACCGTAGGCTGAAGCCTATGACTAATAAAATCACTAATCATTAATCACTAATCATTAATCACTAATCATTAATCACAGTGTTTCCATAATCTTCTTTTCCAGTTCAAGCGCAAGTTCGGGGTTATCGGCGAGCATTTGTTTTACGGCGTCACGTCCTTGTCCTAATTTGGTATCTTCATAAGAGAACCACGAGCCTGCTTTTTTAATGATTCCTTTATCTACTCCAATATCAATAATTTCNCCTGCTTTAGAGATTCCTTCGCCGAAGAGGATGTCAAATTCGGCTGANCGAAACGGGGGNGCCACTTTNTTTTTCACTACTTTTACTTTCACGCGGTTTCCGGCTGCCACATCGCCATCTTTAATTTGCGATGAACGGCGAATATCAATGCGCACGGAAGCATAAAACTTGAGGGCATTTCCGCCGGTAGTAGTTTCGGGGTTTCCAAACATTANTCCNATTTTTTCACGAAGTTGGTTAATAAAAATGCAACANCATCCTGTTTTACTGATAGTTGCAGTAAGTTTACGAAGTGCTTGCGACATGAGGCGGGCTTGCAGTCCTACTTTGGCATCTCCCATATCGCCATCAATTTCGCTTTTAGGAGTTAGCGCGGCAACGGAGTCAATGACAATAATATCAAT
>JGI24702J35022_10002195_pt1 | contig 12022 bp, 11 predicted proteins | sample TergutTh196P4_FD_35022 | JGI IMG/M metagenome (IMG submission 35022)
GGTAACCGAAGTCTTGCCGGGCGCTAACTGTGGCGGGTGTGGTTTCCCCGGATGTAGCGCTTTTGCTGTAGCTTGTGCAAATGCCGAATCGTTAGACGACCTGACATGTCCGGCAGGAGGCAGTGAAACAATGAATCTGGTAGCTGCCATATTGGGGAAAGAAGTGATCATAAAAGAACCGAAAACGGCTGTAGTCAGATGCAATGGTACGTGCGAAGCGCGCCCCCGTACCCGCCACTATGAAGGTGCAAAAAAATGTGCGATCATGTCCCTGTACTTTAGAGGCGAAACAGGCTGTTCTTATGGATGTTATGGTTTTGGGGATTGTGCTGAAGCCTGTTTATTCGACGCCATTCGAATCAATCCGAAAACTCATTTAGTCGAAATAGTTGAAGATAAATGTACGTCATGTGGCGCTTGCGTAAAAGCTTGTCCTAAAAAAATCATCGAATTACGAAAAAAAGGTCCTAAGTCGCGCAGGATTTATATCACTTGTGTGAATAAAGACAAAGGGTCAAATATCCGAAAAGCGTGTGCCAATGCGTGTATAGGATGTGGTAATTGTCTGTACAAATGCAGTTTTGGGGCAATTTCAATAAAGAACAATGTAGCATATATAGACGATGCAAAATGTCGTTTATGTTGTAAATGTTCGCCGGTATGTCCTACGGGGGCAATCCTTGAGCTTAATTTTCCCCCCAAGAAAGTGACTATTCAAACTGATAATGCTTAACTGCCAATGGACAAGCTGAGAACCTTTCGGATAGGAGGTGTTTATCCACCGGGGAATAAATGGACTGAAAATCAGAAAATTATCAAAGCCNGTCTTCCCAGACAGGTTATTATTCCATTAAGCCAGCATATTGGGACACCGGCAGTAGCGATTGTCAAAAAGGGCGATTCCGTCAAAGTAGGTACTTTAATTGCCAGGTCGGGAGGATTTGTATCGTCACATATCCATTCGTCCGTATCCGGTACAGTTTATCAAATCGGGGAAATCACAGACGCAAGTGATATCGTACGCCCTGCCATTTATATCAATGTCATGGGAGATGATTGGGAAGAAGATATCGACTGCAGCGAAACGCTTATCAAAGAATGTACGTTATCTGGTAAGGAAATCATCGAAAAGATAGCGAAAGCAGGTATAGTCGGACTTGGGGGCGCTACTTTCCCCACCCACATCAAACTTTCGCCACCTCCCGGAAACAAGGCTGAGTTATTAATCGTTAACGCTGTTGAGTGCGAACCATACCTGACATCCGACCACGCCCTGATGCTGGCAAAAGGCGACCAGATACTGACAGGAACAACCATTCTGATGAAAGCCTTACAGGTCGACCATGCGGTGATTGGAATCGAAAATAACAAACCGGATGCCATCTGCCACCTGACTAAGTTAATTGCAGCGTATGACAACATTGAAATCATCCCATTGAAAGTCAAATACCCGCAGGGAAGCGAAAAAATATTGATTGATGCTGTGATGCGGCGACAAGTTAAAAGTGGCGCATTGCCTGTGTCAGTCGGTGCGGTCGTTCAGAATGTAGGTACGGTTTATACCGTCTATGAAGCCGTACAAAAGAATAAACCATTAATTGAACGGGTAGTAACCGTATCTGGAAAAGCCATCGCAAAGCCATCCAACCTGCTGGTACGTATCGGAACGCCTGTCCATGAATTGATCCGAATAGCCGGCGGACCACCTGAAATCACCGGCAAAGTAATCAGCGGAGGTCCGATGATGGGAAAAGCATTGGTTAACACAGATGTACCGGTAACAAAAGGATGTACCGGAATTTTGGTTCTACCGAAAGAAGAAACGATTCACCAGCCTGCGCGTTATTGTATCCGATGCGCCCGCTGTATCGACGTTTGTCCGATGGGGTTGAATCCAAGTTATCTGATGAGTGTAACAGAATTTAGTGAATGGGAATTAGCCAAAGCAGATGGCATTACCGATTGCATTGAATGTGGATCTTGCAGTTATTCGTGTCCGGCCTATCGCCCGCTATTGGATTATATTCGTCTGGGAAAGAGTAGAGTAATGGGTTTGATGCGTACAAAAAAAACAAAATAAACGATGGAAAATAAAATCATTATATCTTCCTCACCGCATATTCATTGCGGAGAAACCATCCGTAAAAAAATGATTGGTGTATTAATCGCATTGATTCCATATTTTCTGGTTATGCTTTATTTTTTTGGACTGGGGGCCTTCATGGTAGTATTGATTTCTTCCATATCATGTATAGCAACCGAATATGTTATTCAAAAATTCATACTGAAGAATGACATGACGATTTCTGACGGTTCGGCTTTGCTGACAGGTGTCTTGCTGGCATTCAATCTCCCCTCCAATCTTCCGATCTGGATCATCATTTTAGGCGCAGTATTCGCCATTGGCGTCGGTAAAATGAGTTTCGGCGGATTAGGAAATAATCCATTCAATCCGGCTTTCGTCGGCCGGATTTTTCTGATGTTTTCATTTCCGGCACAAATGTCGTCATGGCCTCGTCCGATGGCTTGGAACACCTCTTACTTAGATGCAGAGACAGGAGCAACACCATTGGCTGTGATAAAAGAATATTTCGGTGAACTTACTAATCTGACAGAATCGTTTTGGGGAAATATCGGAGGCTCCATAGGAGAAATATCTGCCATCGCTCTGCTTATCGGATTTGCTTACTTATTGATAAATAAAATCATTACATGGCATATTCCGGTCAGTATTTTGGCAACCGTTTTCGTTTTTGCCGGGTTTCTCCATTGGATATATCCGGAAGGTTGTGTTTCGCCTGTGATTCATCTATTCACAGGTGGGATTATGTTGGGCGCTATTTTTATGGCAACCGATTATGTAACCTCGCCCATGACATCGCCCGGCATGATCTTGTATGGCGTTGGGATTGGCGTCCTGACCATTGTTATTCGTGTTTTCGGAGCATATCCCGAAGGCGTAGCTTTCGCTGTCCTGATCATGAATGCCTTTACACCGCTTATCAATACCTGTATTAAACCCAAAAGATTTGGAGGAGCCAGGAAATAATGAAAAAGTTAAAATCAAATTTCACCAATATGGTGCTTGTGCTGACAGGTATTTCACTTATGGTAGCGGTAATTTTAGTATCGATGTATGCGATGACCAAAGAACCTGTTGAAGTCTCCAGATCGGCTAAACAGCAAAATGCGATCAAAGACGTACTTCCCCGGTTTGACTATTTGGATGCGCCTGAGCTGGTTGAGATAAAAGGAGCGATTTTTCTGATCTACAAAGCATTCGACCATCAGCACGATTTGGTAGGCGCCGCCGTTGAATCTACCTCAAAAAACGGATTCAATGGCGAAATAAAAATAATGGTGGGCTTTGATAAAGAAGGGAATATCGTTAATTATTCCGTATTGGAACAAAAAGAAACACCCGGTTTAGGAACAAAAATGATTGATTGGTTTAAACCGGCGATGAAAGCAGAAAAGAGTTTGATTGAAAGGCTTTTGGGGTTTGAAGTCAGTGCAGTGGAACGGAAAAGTTCGATCATTGGGAAAAATCCCGAATACACGCAATTAACTGTCGCAAAAGACGGTGGAGAGATTGATGCCATTACTTCTGCCACAATCACCTCACGTGCATTTCTGGAGGCTGTTCGCTCCGCTTGTGAAGTCTATAAAACAAAATATAACGATGAATAACAATCATTCTGTCTCAAAAATTCTATTGAATGGATTGATCAGGGAGAATCCCACTTTTGTCCTGCTGTTGGGCATGTGTCCCACATTAGGTACCACTACATCTGCATTGAACGGATTCAGTATGGGATTGGCTACTACCTTTGTATTGATATGCTCCAATACTGTGATATCTTCTTTCAAAAATGTCATTCCTGACAAAGTGCGCATCCCTGCTTACATTATCATTATTGCTACATTTGTCACCGTTGTGGAAATGATGATGCAGGCCTATATTCCGGCGTTGTTTGACAGTTTGGGATTATTTATTCCTTTGATTGTCGTCAACTGCATCGTACTGGGACGCGCCGAAGCGTTTGCCTCAAAAAACAATGTCTTCAGATCCATCTTCGACGGCATAGGGATGGGATTAGGTTTCACCTTTGCACTCACACTGTTAGGAACAGTACGCGAACTGTTAGGTACCGGTAAAATATTTGATTTCCCATTATATCCCGAATCATACGGTATTTTAATGATGGTACTCGCTCCGGGCGCATTTATTGCATTGGGCTATTTGATTGCGATTATTAACAAAATACGAAAAACATCATAGCCATGACCTATATATTCATACTTATCAGCGCCGTTTTTGTTAATAACATCGTACTGTCTCAGTTTTTGGGAATTTGTCCATTCCTTGGTGTTTCAAAGAAAATTGAGACAGCGTTAGGCATGAGTGGCGCCGTAGCTTTTGTGATGACAATTGCTACCATTTTCACCTACATCATTCAAAAAACCGTCCTTGAACCTTTCCAGACAGGTTTTCTACAAACCATTGTTTTTATTCTGATTATCGCTGTGTTGGTTCAAATGGTCGAGATTATCCTTAAAAAAATTTCTCCTGCCCTCTATCAGGCATTGGGGGTGTTCTTACCACTCATCACAACCAATTGTACCATTCTCGGTGTAGCCATTTTAGTCATTCAAAAAAACTATAATTTATTGGAAAGTGTGGTCTTTGCCATATCCACAGCGATTGGATTCGGGTTAGCGCTGATTTTGTTTGCAGGTATTCGCGAACAATTAAGTTTCGTCAAACTACCGAAAGGGATGGAAGGAGTACCGATTGCCTTGATTGTGGCTGGAATATTGGCGATGGCTTTTTTGGGATTTGCTGGAATAGTTTAAATAATCAGGAATTAGGAATAAATTTTCAATTAAGAACGTATGCAGAAAAAAATATTGGTAACAGGGGGTACGGGGTATATTGGTTCACATACTGTTGTGGAACTTCAGAACGATGGATACGAAGTGGTGATCATAGACAATCTATCCAACTCAAATGCAGATGTAATTGATGGTATCGAAAAAATCACAGGCATTCGTCCTGTTTTCTCGGAAACGGACTGTAATGACAAGCAGGCTGTTGATAAAGTGATCACTGACAATCCCGGTATTACCGGTATCATCCACTTCGCTGCAAGCAAAGCCGTTGGCGAATCGGTCGAACAACCCCTGAAATATTATCGCAATAATATTGTTTCGCTGATCAATCTGCTCGAACTGATGGCTGAACATGCTATCAAAGGGCTGGTTTTCTCATCATCCTGTACCGTTTACGGACAACCCGACATATTGCCGGTGACCGAAAATGCACCGATAAAACCGGCAGAATCTCCTTACGGAAATACCAAACAGATCAATGAAGAAATCATCCGCGACACGATCTATGCAGGAGCATCATTCAAAAGTATTGTATTACGCTATTTCAATCCGATAGGAGCACACCCCAGCGCTGAGATAGGCGAGCTACCCATCGGCGTACCTCAAAATCTGGTGCCGTTTCTGACACAAACAGCAGCGGGTATACGCAAAGAGTTGCGCATTTTCGGCAACGACTATGATACGCCCGACGGATCATGTATCCGCGATTTTATCCATGTGGTTGATTTGTCCAAAGCCCATGTCATTGCCATGAACCGGTTGTTGGATGGCGGTTCATCTAAACAACTCGAAATTTTCAACTTAGGAACCGGACGCGGGGTCACTGTTCTGGAACTGATCCGTACATTTGAAAAAGTGACAGGAGTCAAGGTGCCGTATCAAATCATCGGACGTCGCGACGGAGATATTGAAAAAGTATGGGCAGACCCGACACATGCCAATAAAGTGTTGGGTTGGAAAACCTTGGAAACGCTCGAAGACACCCTTCTCTCAGCCTGGAAATGGCAACAGAAATTGATGAACTAATAAGGAGACCTGCACTGATGGGGCGTCCCAGTTCAGCCTCCTTAATTCGTACTGACCTTAATTGCCCTGCTGCCATCCGTAACGATATACACTCCGCCTGCATGGAGGGCAACCTGTTCCTCCTCTGCTTTGGCGATACCTTTATAGACAAGTTGTCCGGCGAGGCTGTAAATACTTAATTCTTCGCCCGGACAAATTCCTGTGATATGCAGGATGCCGTTGGAGGCGTACGCCTTCAAAGATTGAGAATTGATGTCTTCATTGCTTACGGAGTATGTGACTATGTTGAAATCCTTCCAGCCAGGAGCAAGCAACCCTGTATAAGTTTTCCGTTCCCGCAGGGACATGCAAATTAACCCTGGATGTTTCTACACCCCCAAACAAGCCGCCGCCAATAGAAGTATCAAAAGGTATAATCCAGCTCACTGTTACATCTTTCAGGTTTATACAATTCATAAAAGCCAAATCCCTAATATATCTTACCGAATTAGGAAGCGTTACGGAAACCAAACTGCTGCAACCGTAAAATGCATCGCCTCCAATCGCTGTTACCGAATTTGGAATGGTTACAGCTATCAGGTTATCACAACCACCAAAACCTCCAATAGTTCCTACCCCAGGCTCTATAACGACAGAAGTAATGGCAGAGCTGACAGATGACCATGGAGCGCCGTTCATACCCTCTCCATCCCTCTGTGTTTTTATCGTCAATACGCCTTTATCTATCTCCAGCACAGCCGTCATGGTGGGCGACAAGTTCCAGGTGTGCAGCAATCCTCCCTGTTGTGCGGCGGCCTGCGTTACGCTGATGGTTTGTGTTGTTGCGTATGTTCCACTGACAGTAATGGTAGCCGTACGTTGAGCTGTGGATGTATTGGGGGCTGCCGTGGCGGTTATTTGACGGGTTTGAGTATTGCCGCTACTGGCTCCACCTGAAAAATTTACTGTAAGCCAGGAGTCACTGCTTTCAACTGTCCAGCTTGAGCCGGGTGAAATGCTAACTGTGAAAGCTTGCGAATGACCGGATGCCTTAAAATTCAGTGAGGATGGAGACACGGTTAAGGTAGCGCCTGAATATTGTCTCACGCTTACGGTCGCCGTTGAATTCCCTCCTTTGATGGTAATGGTGGCAGTACATTCGGTGGGAACAGTATTGGGGGTAGCAGAAACGCTTATCGTATTAAGCTGATACCTGGAAGTACCTGATGTGGGGGATAGAGTAAGCCAGGAAGCATCGCTGCTGGCTGTCCAGTTTGATGATGCAGTGAAAGTAAAGTTCTGCGGTTCGCCACTGGTAGGCAGAGTCAGCGTATTCCCTCCGGATAAAAAAATATCTACCTGTGGTGTTTGTCCCCAGCTCCATGCAGAGCAGAAAGAAATGACACACAGCAAAAAAACAGTTCTCATTTTCATACGTTTAAAATTTATTGTTATTTATAGAGTTGTCAATATAGCCTGTACTATGCATAGATAAGTAAAAAAAGTTCTTAATTTTATGATGTGAATGAATCATCGTTTTAGTTGTCACTGCGGCTTCGCCGTGCTGCTTTCGCGGCTTCGCCATGCTTCATTCGCAGTTCCGCCGTGTTGCTTTCGCGGCTTCGCCGTGCTGCATTGATGGTTCCGTCGTGTTACATTCGCGGCTTCGCCGTGTCGGTAAAACAGATTGATTGATTACAGTTTAATCGTTGCCGCATCGATGAATTTTGCCTTTTTCAGGGCGGTTTTTAACTCGTCCGATTCCGTAAAACGGACATTTAATTTCCTGATTAAAGAATAAACATAGCCCGTTTAAACCATAAATTATCAAAAAAATCACCAAATTCCATAGGGTTTTTATATCTTTACCGGACTTAAATATACAAAACGATTCATTATTCATTTTTAAAATATACATCTTATGGAAACAAAACGTTTATTAACTGTATTTTTGGCTCTTTTGCTGCTTTTTGGCAATAGGGGCATGATCAAAGCGCAAGAAGACGCCGAAAATTATTATTCAATCAGCGGTGTTGTAAAAGACTCACGTACCAGAAGGGCGGTTGAACAAGTGAATGTATCGGCAATCGGAACGAATGTCGGTACAATTACCAATGAAGACGGAGAATTTGTACTTAAACTGTTAGAATCATTGCCGGTCGGGGAAATCGAATTATCCTGCATTGGATATGTGAATACAAGGATTTCTATTTCGAAAGATATGGCTCAAAATCAAACTTTTTACATCACGGCACATTCTATTGTGTTAAAAGAAGTGGAAGTATTCAGCTGGAAAAATCCACGCGATTTAGTCGAATTGGCTATGGAAAAGGTTTCCACAAACTACAGTATGAAACCTAATTTAATGACCGGATTCTACCGCGAAACCGTTCAAAAAAGACGTAATTTTATCCACATATCAGAGGCTGTCATCCAGATATATAAAACCTCCTATGGGGTGAGCGCCAATAGTGACCGGTCGCAGGTTCTCAAAGGACGGAAATTGGTAAGCCCCAAAAAAAGCGATACGTTGGATGTTAAATTCCTTGGAGGCCCTAATATGCCCATCTATGTGGATATTGTCAAAAATCCCGATATGCTGTTAAGCAAAGAATTTCTGCCATGTTATTCGTACACGCTGGGAGAAACAGAGACGATCAACGACCGCCTGAACTATGTAGTAAATTTCCAGCCTCAGGTATCATTGGATTTTCCGCTTTACCAGGGTAAACTTTATATCGACCGAGAAACACTCGCTTTTACGCGTGCCGAATTCAATATGGATATGAGCGACCGGTTGAAAGCCACCGACGCCATCTTAAGAGCAAAACCGATGGGACTGCGGTTTACACCGGAAGAAGTGGTATACGTCGTAACCTACAAACAAATAAATGACAAGACCTATCTTAATTATATTCGCAATGAAGTCCGGTTTAAATGTGACTGGCGACGCCGGCTGTTCGCAACAAACTATACAATCGTCAACGAAACGGTGATTACCGACAATGAAGAAGAAAACGTAACCCGGATTGCAGCCAGAGATGCTTTTTCGATGAATAAATCGCTGAGCCAGGAAGTTTCTGCATACTATGATGAAGATTTCTGGGGTGCATATAATATTATCGAACCAACCGAATCATTGGAAAATGCAGTAAACAGACTCAGAAGACAACAATAAGAAGAAAGAACGCGCAAGTATTATGCTGAATGATTTATTTGAATTTAAAAAGATAAAAGAAGGCGATGTCAAAGCATTCGAGCGAATCTTTCGTCACTATTTTACCCCCCTTTATCTATTTGCATTCAGTCTAACAGGACAAAAAGAAACATCAGAAGAAATCGTTCAGGATATATTTTACATCATTTGGAAAGACAGGGAGAAAATACAGATTTTGCAGTCGGTCAAAAGTTATCTGTACAAAGCCGTAAAAAACCGTTCGCTCCAATACTTTGAACATCAACATGTCGAAGCGGTATATCAAGAAAGATTGATGCAGCAAACCGGTTCGCCTGCAGAAGCAACTCCTGACGAAATGTTAACATATAAAGAATTGGAAGATGTGTTGAAACAAACATTAAATAGATTACCCGAACGATGCAGGCATATATTTTACATGCACCGCATGAATGGTCAAAAATACAAAGAAATCGCTGCAACACTTTCTATTTCAGTGAAAACAGTTGAGGCTGACATGACAAAAGCCTACCGGATGCTGCGCAAAGAAGTTGATAAATATTACACACAATAAAATATGATAAATAAGGAAGAACAGGAAAAAATAATAAACCTCGCTTGGGAACAATTGTACCGGCGTTTAGAAGCGGACAATCTGCTCCCCGAAAAAGAAATAACCGGACGAACCATTTTTCAATCCTATGGATTCAGATGGGCGGCTGCCATAACGCTCTTATGTATTTGCGCCGCAGCTTTTTGGATGATGAAACAAAAGGCACCAGGAAAGGAAAACGGTTGGTTGGTTTTACATAACGAACAACATGCCACCACATTAGCCTCCACGCTCGAAGATGGTTCGATCATCTATTTATCCGAACAGACAACGATTCGCTATCCCGAACATTTTCAGGAAGACAGACGAATGATTACGCTGCAGGGTGATGCTTTTTTTGAAATCAGCCGCCAGCCGGAACGACCTTTCTTCATCCATACGGATTGGGCGGATATAGAAGTACTTGGGACATTTTTTCATGTGAAAAGCAGCGATAAGTCAAACTTTCTTTTATCTGTCAGAAACGGCGAAGTCAAAGTCACATCCAAGTTTCACAACGGGACAGTCCATGTAAAAGCAGGGCAAGCAGCATGGTTGACATCTGAAAGCGTACAAATCACAAACGCTGATATGCAACTGTTTAACACCTGTTTTGAAAAGATTCATTTCAAGGATGAACGGGTGGGTGATATAACGCGTGTCATCAATCTACATTCAACCTCTGTCCGGATAGAAATATCTCCTGCATTAGAAAACAGACAATTAAATATCACCTTTTCAGGCGAAACTCCCGAAATGATGGCTCAACTAATCTGTCTGGCATTAAACTTAACTTATTCTCAACATCAGGATACGATTTACATTACCGAATAAGACACGTTATATGAACAAATTGACAAACATAATGTTCTGTCGTTATGTTGTCTGTATATTATTTGCTTTCCTTGTCTTCGATATGCAGGCAAACGACGGGGATGTGTTTGCCCAAAAAATCCGGATAGCCACCGGCAGAGGAACCATTTATCAATTGTTGAAAGAAATATCCGACCAATCAGGNTATTCGTTTATNTACGACAGCCGGATCATTGAGAATGANAAAAAAGTGACTGTCCGGAGAGGTGAATATACCTTACAGGATGCTCTCTATGCCATTACAGGAAACAAACGATTGACAATGGATGTCATAGAGGATCATATCCTGCTGAGGTTGATGGATAATGTTGTCATGCCGGAAGAAAGGAAAACAAGTAACGACAAAATCACTTTACGAGGAATCATCTCCGATCAGGATACCCGCGAACCTATCCAATATGTCAATGTCGGCATCACAGGCACAACGATCGGAACCGTATCTAATCAGAACGGCGAATTTCAATTGATCCTTCCGGATACAATCAGTCCATCCCATCTCAAACTTTCCCATATCGGATACGAAAGTCTGGAAGTCGAATCATCCTTTTTAGCCGAACAATCCATTCATTTCTTTCTAAAACCCAGATCCATCACATTAGACGAAATCACCGTCAGCATCGCCGACCCGATACGGGTNCTCAACGATATGTTACAACAAAAAGAGAAAAACTATTCGCTTGTGCCGGTCTATCTGACAAGTTTTTACCGCGAAGGAATCGAACACAAAAGAAGGAATATCGATCTGACCGAAGCCGTTGTGCAGGTTTATAAAACCGGTAGTCAGTACGATGCCAACTACGATCAGGTCAAACTGATCAAAAAACGCCGCATCACCAACCAACAAATGAACGATACAATCTTACCCCGTATGAAGTCGGGAATAAACTCCTGCTTAGTCCTCGATATCATCAAGGAAATACCCGACTTCATCGACCCGGCAAACAATGCGTTCTACGCCTACTCGTTTAATGACATCACAACGGTGGATGACCGGTTAGTCAACGTCATCACTTTCAGGCAAAAACCAACCGTTAAAGAACCCTTGTATACAGGCGACCTCTATGTTGAAGTCGAAAGCAAGGCATTGGTTCAAATTCAGTTCGAAATGAATCCGTTACATGTCAGTAAAGCAACCAATTTGTTTATTGCCCACAAATCGCACGACCTGAACCTTACACTTGTAGAGGCGAAATATATCGTTTCGTATAAACCGGCAACCGATGGAATGTATTATATCAACCACATACGGGGCGATATAATCTTCAGGGTACGGAAAAGAAATCAGCTGTTCAGCAGTCCGTTACATTTCTGGTTTGAGATGGTGACCTGTAAGATTGCAACCGAAGATGTAAAGAGTTTTCCGCGTAATGAGCGCTTGTTGCCTGAACGGATTTTTGCCGAGACCAAACATCCCTACGACCAAAACTTCTGGGAAAACTTTAATCTGATCCTGCCCGAAGAACGGTTGATGGAAACCATGATCA
>JGI24702J35022_10002196_pt1 | contig 12019 bp, 5 predicted proteins | sample TergutTh196P4_FD_35022 | JGI IMG/M metagenome (IMG submission 35022)
AGCGGAATGAGGAATCTCCTGAAACATGCAGAATGATAAAGAAATGGCGTCATGCTGTTTCGTCTGAACAGCAGATTCCTCACGTCATTCCGAATGGAGCGTAGCGGAATGAGGAATCTCCTGAAACATGCAGAATGATAAAGCAATGGCGTTATACCGTTTCGTCTGAGCAGCAGATTCCTCACGTCATTCCGAATGGAGCGTAGCGGAATGAGGAATCTCCTGAAACATACAGAATGATAAAGCAATGGCGTTATACCGTTTCGTCTGAGCAGCAGATTCCTCATTCCGAATGGAGCGCAGCGGAATGAGGAATCTGCCATTGTATCCTTTAATCAAAAAAATACGAATAGTCAATTTTTTATAGTATTTTTACGGCAAATTATTAACTATTTAATTAACACTTAGAAAATGGAAAAATTTGCATACGTTTACATTATGACAAATAAGAATAAAACCACTTTGTATATTGGAGTGACCAACGATTTAATCAGAAGGGTTTTTGAACACAAAAAGCATTTAATAAAGGACTCTTTCAGTGATAGATACAATCTTGAATATTGTATTTACTATGAGGTATTTGTATATTTCGATTTGGCAATAAGAAGAGAAAAAGAACTAAAAAAGTGGAATAGACAGAAAAAAGAAGAATTGATTAATAAAAAAAATCCCGAATGGAAAGAGTTAGTAAATGAAAAGGAATTTATCAAAATCAAATAGAGATTCCTCGCGTCATTCCTCATTCCGCTACGCTCCATTCGGAATCTCCTGAAACACGCAGAATGATAAAGTGTGTAGCGCTACGCGCTTCCTCATTTTGTTCTTCGTTTCTTCAGCTATGTGGATATAAACGAAAAATTGTTGGTTATTTTTTAAATAATGTTGCAGATAATAAAAATATTTTCATACATTTGCATCGTTGTTAATATTGCAATATATTACTATTCTATAAAAAGACCTATTATGAATAAAAAGATTACCCTTTGGCTATTCGCATGCTTCCTTTTTCTTTTGGGGCATGACGTATTTGCAGTGCCGGCTGTACCTTGGCCGGTGGAAAAAACCCAACCGGACGGAAGTAAAATAACCGTATATATCCGGGGAGATGAAAAGGTGCATTGGATGGAATCGTTAGACGGATATACATTGATGTATGATACGGAAAAATACATTGTATATGCCGAGCAGGATGCCGGCAGAAACATGGTTCCTTCCAACAGAAAATTCACTGAAACGTCAACCCCTCCCGGCAGAGTAATGAAAGGCCTTACTTACAGCACGGAACAAATAAGAGTTATGCAGCAGATTTGGGAAGTAACCGGCAACATTCCTCCCCAGCGGGCGGGAGCGACAACCGGTTCCCGAAAAGCGCTTTGCGTGTTGATGGGATTCAAAGATAAACCATTCACTAAAGACAAAAATGAATTTCAAACCCTGTTCAACCAAGTAGGGCTTTATCCCGCCGACAATTCGAGCAAAGGCAGCGTGCGTGATTTTTTCAGGGAAAATTCATACGGACAATTAGACTTAACGGTTACGCTCGCAGGTCCTTATACGACAGATAATAATTTGAGTTACTATGCGCCCGAATCCAGATGGCAAACGTTTGCACGGGAAGCNGCTCAAAAAGCATATAATGCCGGCATTAATTTTAACGANTTCGCCGTTAACGGCGTTTTGGAAACCTTTCATATCCTGTTTGCCGGATACGGCGATGAAAACATTAACAACGGACAACAAATCTGGTCGCATAAATGGGGGTTTCCTACCGTTAATCTGGGTGGCGTCAGCCTTTCCGTTTATTCCTGTTCTCCGGAATTAAGAGGATCAAGCGGCAGCAATACGACTTTCATCGGCGTTATTTGCCACGAATTGACCCATGTGTTCGGTTCTCCCGATTATTACGACACCGATTATGCGGGTAGCGGAGGCAATTATGCAGGTTCCGGCAACTGGGACTTAATGGCCAACGGCAGCTGGAACGACAGCGGGCGTCAACCGGCACACATCAATATGTTTCAAAAAATATTATATAATTGGGTTACGCCTGTTGAATTGACTTCCCCTTTAGACGTTACCGGTATGCCGCCTTCGGCTCAGCCGGCAACTTCTTTCACTGAGACGCTCGTGCCTTATCCTCCGGGACCACCGGTCGCTTATAGCATTCAAGCGAATTCCAATGGAGAAATGTATGTGTTGGAAAACCGGCAAAAAATCGGATTCGACAGTTCGACACCTGGTACGGGTTTACTGATATGGCATGTACACCCGGGCGCTTTAACGGGAAACGCCAATAATGCGGGGCATCCGCAACAGATGTACCCCGTAGTGGCGTCTTCTACAATTCCAATTCCTACCGGAACAGTAGCTTCCTACGGCAGCGTGAATTCTGCCGGAGCGCCTTTCCCCGGAAGCAGCGGCAAACAGACTTTTTCTGCAAAAACAACGCCTGCCATGTTTACATGGACCGGTCTGCAAACAGTGGCTAAGCCGCTTACGGAAATTACCGAAGCTGCCAACCGGACTGTTTCTTTCAAATTCATGGATGGACCAGCCGATCCTGTTGCCAACCTGCAGTCGTCCGTAAGCGCCGGAAACGTAACGCTTTCGTGGAATGCGCCTGCTACCGGCGAAGTGCAAGGATATAAAATCTATCGCGACGGGCTTCTGCAATATACAATCAATAATAAAGCGACGACCCATTATACGCAAATCAGCGTAACAAACGGTACGTATGTATATGGAGTATCCGCTTTCTATGAAGCAACCGAATCTGACCTGGCAACAAAAAGCGTTACCGTGACCACCGGTTCGGACGCTTATCGTTTGCCTGTCGTTAATTTGCAGGGAAAATCCACTTTCAATGGCGTCTATCTGAGTTGGGGACGTCCATTCAACAGCGGATGGATGACTATTGCCGGAACACCTGTTTATTATGTATATTTCGATCAGCCAACCACCTATTTTGCCGGAACATTATGGGGGCCTGAACAGTTGAGAGGAATGGACGGTTATGATGCGACCCAAATACAGTTCTATCTTTATGATACAAATGCATCGTCGCCTAATCCCAAGGTGCAGATTTGGGAAGTTGATAATGCAGGTGTACCTCAATTGGTACGAACACAGGATTTCACCGAAGCAAGAACGGAAGGCTTTAAAATTGTAACATTATCTTCGCCCTATCCTATTGACGCCTCCAAAGAATATATTATCGGAGTGGAATTTTATGACAGAGGGCCGGGTCTAAATTTAGGTAGTATGATAACAGATGCCGGGCCGTCTGTACCGGGACGAAACTGGATACATGAAGGCGGAGACTGGAATCTTTTTGAAAATGTTAATATAAATGGTAATTTTATTACTGCAGCTTTCCTGAGTTCCGGCAATCCTTCCCCATCAAGTCCGGGCATTGTATTAGACGGCAATACAAGAAAAGCGGTAAGCGCTAACTTGTTTAACAAACAAACAAGTTCAGGCGGTATGTCGTGGCATAGAGAAGAAATTAATACTAACGACGATAACATCTCATTGGCAGCTCCTGCATTAACAAAATATATCATCTACCGCGATGGTGTGGAAGTGAGCCAAACAACCGGAACTTCATTTGAAGAAAACGGATTGCCTTACGGAANNAACTATTCATATTGCGTTTCGGCTCTATATAACGACAACAATACGTCTGAAGGCCTTTGTTTGGAAGTCGCAACCGATAATCCCTACAAACCGGTAGAAAACCTGAAAGCAAACGTAGTAGGCGAAGGCGTCATATTGACGTGGAACAAACAGGCCGATGTCAATCCCGACCGTTATAAAGTGTTGCGCGATGGAACGGAATTAGCCGAAACGACCGGAACTACCTATACCGACAACTCGGCGGTTATGCAAACGACCTATAACTACTGCGTGATAGCTGTGTATGACGGAATAGACGTTCCCGGCGCTCCTCTTTATACCACCGGCTTTGAAATAGGGGAAAGGGATGGAATTTCTATTATTAATGCGAATGGAGATGCTTATACCTGGAGNTATTTTTCAGACGCATCTTCCGCTCATTCAGGCAATTATTCAGCAATCAATTATTCGTGGNATAATAATGCAATAATTCCCAACGACTGGTTGGTTTTACCGGCTGTTGCGTTACCGGCAGGTTCAAGCTGCTTGGATTATTATATTGCTGCTTATCTCTCTAATTATCCTCTGGAACATTACGACGTATATATTTCTACTTCATACACTCCGGGCAGTTCCGATGTGAGTTCGTTTACTTCATTATACGGAGAAACGCTTACTACTACAACGGCAGCCTGGACAAAACATAGCATTGATTTATCGGCTTATGCCGGAAATACGGTAGCTTTGGCGTTCCGTCACTGGGATTGCACCGACCAATGGGCAATTATGCTCGACGACGTAAGCGTTTATCCCTTAACTCATATTCCCGGAACCGAATTTTCCGATCCGGTTTGCCTGAATGTGTCAACTTTCGATCCACATCAACCGGTAGCAACCTTCGATGTTAATGTGGCGGCCTCCGATGTCTCGCTAACCTGGACCATGCCCCCGGTATTTACTAACTCAATCGTGTTTGAAGAAGGCTTTGAAAATATTGGCAGAACTTTTGCAGGAAGCGACTGGACGCTTGTTGATGCAGACGGAGACGGATTCTCTTGGTTTGTATATGGTATCGATGACAATGTAGAATTCATACCACACGGAGGCGCTCGTTTTGCTACATCTTTTTCTTGGTATAACATTGTGTTAAAACCGGATAATTGGTTGATCTCACCTGCCATTAGTCTTACCAATAAGAATATGCTGGAGTATTATATTAACGCACAATCTGTTGCTTATCCCAGCGAACACTACGGCGTGTATATTTCTACCACAAACAAAAATCTGAGTTCATTCACTTTATTGTATGAAGAAACATTGACTGCTTCTCCGGGAAATAAAGTAAACGGGAATGAGAAAGAAAGCATGTTCCGGTCAGGCGACAGACCTGATTATGTACAAGGCGCCTGGTATCAACGAATGATAGATTTGAGCGCTTATGCCGGTCAAACGGTTTACATCGCCTTCCGCCATTTCGATTGCACTAATATGTACTGGATAAATTTAGACGATGTGACCGTTTTTGCAGCAGGAGAGGTTCCGCCGCATACCTTCAATGTATATGCCGACGGCGTATTGATTGCTTCCAACCTGCCTGAAACAACTCTTTCCTACAACCTGACCGGTGTTGCGCCCGGCGAACATACCTATTGCGTGACGGTAGTTTATGAAAGCGGAGCCATCGAATCGCCGGCAACATGCAAAACCATTACCGTATTTGAACTCGGCGATCCACATCTTCCCATTGTTAACTTACGGGGAACAACCAACGAATATGAAGGCAAGCTTACATGGGAAGCGCCTAAATTAGCGCAGACTTTAAAATACAACACTTTCGAAAACAATGATCTGTATACGTCTATCGGAACAGGCTCAGCAGCCGACTTTGATGTTGCCATGCGTTTTACGACTGAAGATTTGAAATCCGCCAAGGGATTATTACTTACCAAAGTAAGTTTTATTCCTGTCTTATCCAAAGCAACAACGACTTATTCGATTCGCGTATGGTTGGGCGGAGATTGGGACAGTCGCAACGCGGGAACGATGGTGACCGATCAGATTATTCCTTCGCATATCGTTAACATATGGAATGAAATCACGCTTGATACGCCGGTTCCTATTGATGGAACGCAAGAGCTTTGGATTGGCGTCCGCTGCAATACTACCGAAGGATATCCGGCTACTATTGAAAGATTTGGCGCTATAGAAGGAAAAGGCAATTTGATGTTTTTCGAAGGCAATTGGAACACAGCGACTGAACTTGGAGGTTTTACCGGCAATTGGATCATTAATGCCGTTGCGGCTTATCACCAAGGATTAACTGCAGCTCCTACCCTGCGTCTCCCTGTATTAAAAGATGCTGAAAANCGCACAAGCGCCGGTCAATTGGGAACAGGCGGCATTAGTTTCATGACATCGCCGCAACAAGCGCCGCCGGTTTTGCCGACCGTTGAAAAATATGAAATCAGCCGCGACGGCGTATTACTTGATGAAACCGCAGGATTGACTTACACCGACATTGTTGACGCTTCCGGAACATACAATTATGCAGTGACCGCCGTGTATGACGATGGCGTTTCGTCCGTACCGGTAAGCATTGATCTGACTTATCTTTCGGAATGCGATAATGCCCCAACTAACGTAACGGCTACCCGTATGNNTGACGCCGTTTCGATTGATTGGGATTTTACGCCTGTTGATATTACAGTGTTCAGCGAGAACTTTGAAAACGGTATCCCAGCTACTTGGGGAAATATTGACGCCGACGGCGATAGTTTTAAATGGTATTTATATCCTGATTTCGGCTTCAACGGGGGGAATTCTGTTGTATCCGAATCATATATTAATAACGGTTATAGAGTATTATGGCCAAATAACTGGTTGATTACTCCGCCAATTTCTTTATCAAGCGGTAACCGGTTGAACTACTATGTAATGCCTGTTGACCCCACCTATCCGGAAGAACATTACGGAGTGTTTATTTCAACCACCGATGCATCTATCTCATCTTTTGGAACGACTCCTTTGTTTCAAGAAACGCTTCAGGCGCCTGCAACCTGGAAAGAACGAACCATTGATTTAAGCGCCTATTCGGGACAAACCGTTTATATCGCTTTCCGCCATTATAATTCTTCCAACAAATATCAAATGCTTTTGGATAATGTCAGTATTACTAAAGACAAGGAACCGGTTTTCAATGTGTATGAAAACGGAGTGTTGATTGGAGAAGAGGTAACCGGCAATCATTTCGAATGGCCAATTACGGATGGCGGATTGAAAACCTATTGCGTAAGCTATGTCGGCGAGAATTGCGAATCGGAAAAGACGTGCGCTCCTTCTATTGAAATAAAACTAATGAATTTTGCATGGGAAGGCGCAATAGATAGCGATTGGGACAAAACAGGCAACTGGTCGCCGCAACAAATTCCGGCAACAATTACGGATATAGTAATAATACCCGGCGACGCACCCAACTTCCCCGACATAACGGATCATGCCCCCATTTCAATCGGTGAAATCCATTTCAGACCCGGAGCACAACTCGGCGGTCAGAGTAATATAACGGCAAAAACCTTTGTCGGTTACGATCTGAGCAACAGCAAACGCAACCGTTGGAACATGCTGTCAATTTCCTTAGGTCAAGTCGTTCCGGGCGATTTCGTTTTCGGCGGTTATCCGACTACTTGGGTACGTACATTTACAACCTACGACGAAGGGGCTTTAACTAAAGGTGGTTGGGTCACAGCCGTCGGTGGCAGCGTAGCATTTTCTGCCGGCGATGGTTTCGTGCTTTGGTTAAATGCCGACGGCGGCGTTAACGACGCTACCGATAAAGGGTTGAAACGTTTGGATGGCATTCTCGAACTACCGTATTTCCAAAATTTTGAAGAAAGCTCTGAAAATTATGAATTCTATCATAGCGTCAACTTATCGCAAAAATACAGCAGCGGAACAGGCTCCGGAATAGGAACAAGTACGTTCTATAATTTTCAATTGATCGGTTCGGGATATGAAAGGATCGAAAGTCAAAACTATGATGTAATTCGCAATTCAACTGCGTTTGAAATAGCCAAAGGAAACGTATCCAAAACTTTAGAATTTGCAGACGGATCCTTCGCTTTGATGGGTAATCCTTTCATGGCCGCTTTCGACTTCGACGAATTTTGTAAAGACCCGGCGAATGTGAGTACGATTAAGGACATTTATCATATATGGATAGACGATGCTTATGAGACTTATTCTTCCGCTTACGGTCCTATCGGAAGAATAGGAGATGATCCGTTAACAAAAGATATTTCTCCNTTGCAAGGGTTTATTGTTGAAAAGAATGATGCAANTCCCAGCCCAAGTCCACAGTTCNGGAACGCCATAATNACGCCTGAATTAACATTCAAAGATTCATGGGCAAAGATAAATAATAAAACTTCCTTGCGTTCGTCGTCGGCAAGCGCCGTNAACCGCTTAGATATTGTAGCCCGTAATCCGGTAGCAGGAGTCCGCACCATCGTGGCTAAAGCGGAAGGCGGTCAGGATGAATTCGGTAACTTGGACGCCCGCAAAATCATTAACGAGATAAGTAACGTGCCCGAAATCTATACCCTGAAACCCTACAAGGGCGGTTCGGTTGCAGTTTCGATTAATGTCATCAACAACGACGATTTATTGATACCGGTAGGTTTGGCAACAAATTACACAGGAGACATCACATTCACATTCAGCGGCATGGACAACTACGCCGCCACCCTGAGCCTGATTGACTCCGAAACTAACCGGACGATTGATTTGACGGGATTGGCTTCCTACGAATACAAGTTTAATTATGCGCCAAAGACAATAAACGGTGAACCGGCAGTATGCGAAGACCGTTTCTTCATCCGTATTTCAAAATCCGCTACCGGTATAGAAGATATCCTTGCTGAAAAAGTAAATGTGTTTGAGTCGAACGGCCTGATCCGGATCGTCTCCGGCGCCGCCAATCCGATAAAAGAAGTTGCAGTGTATGACCTGCAAGGTATGTTGATATACAAGGAGGCTGCTCTGAACGCTATTTCACATACAATAGACAGGAATTTCCCTGCCGGAGCGTATATCGTGAAAGTGGTTTCAGAAAAGAATACGGATAATGTGAAGGTGATAAAGCGATGAAGTGATTAGTGATTAGTGATTAGTGATTAGAGTGATTAGTGATTAGTGATAAAAACGATAAAACGATAAAATAATAAAATGATAAAGATTATGGAAAGAGAAAACGAAAAAAACAAAGAAGCGTACGAAGCGCCCGTTATTGAAATGGTAGAAGTCAAAGCTGAGCAAGGAGTTCAAATGTCGCCTCCCGGTCCGGGTGAGCCTGACGATGGTGGAACCTGGTGATCCGGCTTTTTGAGTAAAACCTTGTAACAAGCGAATGCGGCAATATACGATAGCCGGACATACGATTCAACTATCCGGGGAGGGATTGGATTCCCTTCCCGGGTTTGATTATTTTAAAACCGTATCAATGGTAAATGACTGTCATCCCGCAATGGTAAATAACTGTCATCCCGCACTTGATGCGGGATCCCCTGAAAAACCGTTACTTACTATCTTGGGATTGCGGGTCAAGCCCGCAATGACAGAAGACAAAAACGGATTGCAGGTCAAGTCCGCAATGACAGAAGACGATTATCCCGCAATGACAGAAGAATGGACCATTCCTCCTGTCTTTGCTTCTACGTATGAAGAAACAACCTACGATTTGTCAACAAGAGAAGACGCCTGTCTTTTTCGAATGAAAAAGCCGGACGGTAGCCGTCTGTGGGCGGAAATCCGCAACGAAAATACGGCCTTCCAGGCGATAATCAGCCGGACAGGTATCTTCAACGACGATTCGATACGATACATTTGTTGGCTGCTTTTCGGAGTTGCAGCTCTGTCGCGGCAAACCGTTTCCATTCATTCGTCGGCAGTGATGCATCAAGGAAAATCGGTACTTTTCCTCGGCGAATCAGGCACAGGCAAGAGTACGCATACCCGTCTGTGGCTGAATCATTTTCCGGAAACGAAACTCTTGAATGACGACAGTCCTTTCATCCGGATCGAAGCAGACGGGAATATCAGCGCCTACGGTTCTCCATGGAGCGGTAAAACATCTTGTTATAAGAANATACATACACCTGTTGCTGCCTTCGTGCGCCTGTCGCAAGCGCCCTGCAACCGCATCCGGCGTTTGACCGGCATCGAAGCCATAGGAGCGCTTTTGCCTTCTTGTCCGTTTGCCTTTGCCTATGATAAAGGGCTGTCGGAACAGATTTATTCCATTTTATCCCGCATCTTGCAACAACTGCCGGTCTATCATTTGGAATGTTTGCCCGATGCGGGCGCTGCACGCTTGGTTTTAGATACGCTTAAACAAGACAATCGTTTATGAGGGTAATTCCAAATAATGAATTCTTTGAAAATGTAGAACAACTGCTTTCAGAAGGAAAAAATGTTGAGTTACGTTGTTTCGGCAGCAGTATGCAACCCTACATGCGGGGCGACGGCAGTGAAATCATCATCGCTTCGCCTTTTTCACCGGATGAACTTACTCCGGGCGCTATCGTATTATTCCGTTATCAAGACAAACACATCTGCCACCGGATTATCCGACGCAAAGAAGAAAAATTGCTGATACAAGGAGACGGTACGGTTAAAAAATACGAAAAAGTTCCGGTTTCGGATGTGCTTGGAATCATTCACACGGTTATCCGGCGAAACAAAAAGCCGGTTTCCACCCAAACTAAAGCTACTCAATGGTACTGGCGCTGCTGGTTTCGCTTATCTCCCATCCGAAAATATCTATTGTTTATTTATCGCTTCTTTTTATCCCGTGCGCTGTCGCACACGGCTATAGACACATAAGCGCTATGCGCTTTAATGGATTATGTTCTTTTTATCTTGCGTCTCATTTTGTCCTATTTTTTAAAGTTTGTGAAAAATAATGAAAATATGCATGATTTTTTGAAAAAAACGTGACAAATAATAAAAATATTTCTTACATTTGCATCATTGTTAATATTTAATACATAATTCTATGAAACCCGTATAAAAAGTTACATCAAAAAGCATAAATATAATACGGGCTTCTTATAACCTTTTAATAATGATATACTCATGAAAAAGATTCTTTTTTTAATTGTTACCGGCATTTTGATTGCCGTTTTTACCCAAGCGCAGGTTATTAACTTGAATAACAGCGTGAAAACAACAGAAAACAGTACTATTCCTTCCGAGTTTCTGAAAGAAGCAAAAACAGCGCGTGGTTTTGACATTAACCCCGCTTTACAAAGTGCACAAAACGTAAAAATTGGCGACAAGGTCGCTCTGCAACTGTTTGAAAACCAAAATTATGAAGCGCAAATTTCCAACATCACTACCGATGTGAACGGAACCTTGGCGCTTACGTTAAAATTTCCTGAATATCCAATGGGATTTGCTTTAATTATTACAAGTAAAGAAGGAATATCGCTTGTAAATATCTCAATTCCTGAATTGAATCAAACCTTTGGCAGTTTATACAATACTCTTGCAAACGAGTATTATCTGATTGAGGTAGATGAAAATATACGCCGTCCGGTGCCTCTCGATAACGACGCAATTGCAATACCCGAAGGGGTAGAAGTATTTGGTCCCGAATCGCAACTTCGAAGTGTCCAGGCTGTAGACTGTGGTCCAGATGTATTTGAAAATCCAAATGCTCCTGCCACGATTACACTGTTAATTGTCTATACTCCTGCAGCGGCAACCTCCTCGTACAGCGCCAGCAAAGGCGGAATAAATAATGTTATCGCCAATATGATAGCATTAGGTAATACCTGTATGACCAACAGTCAGATAGGAATAACTTTAACACTTGCTTATTCACATGAAGTAGATTATGTCGAAAACAATGATATGAGTACTTCACTTAACCGATTACGATACAACGGAGACGGTTATATGGACGAAGTTCACACATGGCGCAAACAATACGGCGCTGCTTTGGTACAACTACTTTCAACGGACAACAATAGCGGAGGTTTAGGTAATTTACTATTAAGTACAAAAGGAAATTGTGAAGTAGCTTTTTCGGTTTGTTATGTAACCCAAGTTGGCGATACTTATCCTTGTTCTGTACATGAGTTAGGACATAATATGGGTTTGGGACACGGCGCACAACAAATATCTGTTACTTCTGAAGGAATTTTTTCATATTCTCAAGGCTGGCGATGGACAGGCAATCAAATCAATCAACACGGTAACAATCAATACGTTTCGGTTATGTCGTATTCTGGTAATTATTATGAAGATGGTATAACGCCTGCCTATACTTCTTATTTTTCAAATCCTAATGTGAGCTACTTGGGAGGAGTCACAGGCGATGCCGTAAGAGCCGATGCAGCACGCA
>JGI24702J35022_10002197_pt1 | contig 12015 bp, 12 predicted proteins | sample TergutTh196P4_FD_35022 | JGI IMG/M metagenome (IMG submission 35022)
TGGCTTCGACCACGGCGATTTCTGCGGCGGCGTGAAGCGCCCGGGCGGCGTCGAGGGCTGCGAGGCGTTCTACCTGGGCGTTGCGGGGATGCTGGAACGGTTGGCGAACTAAAACAAACGCATCTGCAAAAAGGCGGGCGCCGGTTTGTGGGCAAAGGCCTCGCCTTTCTGAACGGAACCCTCCGGCAGCGCATTCAAAAACGGGGAGGGATTGGGGCCTGTGAGGAGATAGAGCGCCTCCTGCGCCCTGGTCACGCCCACATAGAATAACCGCCGTTCCTCCTCCGGGTCGCCGCTTCCACGCCCTTCAAAGGGAAGCAGCCCTTCCGTTATGCCGCACAAGAACACCACGGGGAATTCAAGCCCCTTTGCCGCGTGCAGCGTCATGAGTGAAACGGCGTCGCTGGCATAGGTTTTTCGGGGGCGGCGCGTCAAATCGCCTTCCTGCCCCAACACCAAATTGTGAAGGAAGGCTGGCATGTCCTCGTAGCCGACAGCGGTGTCCATTAGCTTGTCCAGGGCGGGGGACGCCGCGTCCATTTCGGCCCCGATAAAGGCCCGTAGCAGGGATTCCGGCGGCTGTGTTCCCGCAAGCTGCATGTAAGCCTCCAGCAGCGCGGGCAATTTTTCGCCAAAGGCGTCGGCGGTTATCCGCAGGGACAGCTTGTCCGCGGGGTTGCGCAAATATCGCAGGAACGCGAGCACGGCGCGCACCTCCGGCGCGGCGAGATAGTCATCCCGCCCGGTGACTGTATAGGGGATCCCCTCTGTTGCGAAGCACTGCTCCAGCTGCTGCGCCTGCCGGTTTGTGCGGTAGAGCACGGCGATATCGGAAAACCCACGGGCCCTTTTTGAGGCTCTGCTGTCCAGCATATCCATGCCGCCGACCAGGCGGCTGATCTCTTTTGCCACAAACAGCGCTTCGGAAAAGGGCGTCTCGGCCCGCAGGAGTTGTACCGCCGTGCCGCCTTCCCGATTTGCTTTTAGCACTGTGCTGCTCTTCAGCGCAGTTGCTGCGCAATGCAGGATTTCCGGCGTAGAACGATAATTTTGCAACAAATGGATGGTCCGCAGGGCGGGGAAATCCCGTGCGATCCACGCGAAGCAATGGGGGTCGGAGCCACGGAAGCCATAGATGGACTGATCCGGGTCCCCGATGACAAACAGCGCTTTGCTGTTCTGGCCCCATTGGCAGAGCAGCTTGTATTGCAGTGGATTGGTATCTTGAAATTCATCGACAAAAAGATAGGGGAACGCGGCGCCGCATTCATAGGCCCGGAGGAGGATGTCGTCGTAATCCAGCACGCCGTATTGCGCCAGCCTGCCGCGGTATGCCTCGTACAGGCCGGCCGTTGCGGCGTCTGCCTGTTCCAGGGCCTTCGCGCCGTTTTTGATCAGGGAAATATCGTTCAGCACATCTTTTGCGGATTTTTTGAGCCCGCGTTCCGCCAGGAGCTCCTTTATCAGTGCGCGGGCGCTGATCTCGTCGATGACCACGGGCTGGGCCGCCAGCAGCCGCAAGCAAATGCTGTGAAATGTACCGATGTTCGCCCCTTTTGCCTTGCCGCCAAGCAGCTTTTCCAGCCGCAGGCGCATTTCGGCCGCCGCTTTGTTCGTGAAGGTGACAGCGGTGATGTCCCGCGCGGGAACGCCGCTTTGAATCAGGAACGCGATCCGGCCCACCAGGGTCTTTGTCTTTCCGGTTCCCGGGCCCGCGACAACCGCAACCACCGGCGGCGAAGAGGTGACGGCCTGTTTCTGTTCCGGATTCAGGCGGTCGGTCGGCGCTGCCTTCGCCGCGCTTTTCTCCGCTGTTTCTTTTTTGCGCGCTGGCTGCGGCGCAGGTGCAATGGGGTCTGGCGTTTCCTTTTCCGGCCCGTCCAGCAGGCTGAGCTGCCCCAACAGCAGCGGCGCTTCCTCCGGGAGGATGATGGTGATCTTCCCGTATTCGCCGTCATAGCCGGGCCGGATATCCACCCGGCCCGCACGCAGCCGCCGGATCCCCTCGGCGACCAATGGGCCTGCCTGCTTTTCTATGTCTTCCAAAGGCGCCAGCCGCAAAACGAAAAGCTCAGGGCCGATGCGGCGCAGCAGGTCCTGATAGATCCTTTGCCCCTGCTTGCTGGCGGGTGACAGGCCGGCGGAAGCGGCGATGACCTCGGCCAGGGGTACCAGGCTTTCGAAGGGGCGCGCATGCCCGGGCGCAAAGCCTTCCGGCCGGTCCGCCAGGCGCTCCACCCGGTGGAGCACGCCCACGGTGACCCTTCCGCCGCACGCGGGACAGACGCCCTCCGCCGCGACGGTGTCCGCCGGTTTTTGGCACACGCCACAGCTGCGGTGCCCGTCATAGTGGTATTTCCCCTCCTCGGGGAAAAACTCGATCGTGCCTTGGAACGCGCCGCCGGAGGGGTCGCTGAGCGCTTTGGCAATCCCCGGGTAGGAGAGCTCCGTCTCAAACAGATTGGCCTCGCGGGCCAGGTTTGCGGGAGAATGGGCGTCTGAGTTGGAGACCAGGGTGAAACGGTCCAGCGCGGAAAGCCGCCAGTTCATGGGCGGGTCGGAGGAAAGCCCTGTCTCCAGGGCATGGATATGCCCGCTGAGGTCCCCGAAGCACTCGCGGATATCGTCAAAGCCCGAGTAAGCGCCGAACAGGGAAAAATGCGGCGTCCAGATATGCGCCGGGATGAAGAACGCCTCCGGGCAGGCGTCGAGGGTGATCTCCAGGAGGTCCCTGCAGTCCAGGCCCAGGATGGGCCTTCCGTCCGAATGCAGGTTCCCGATGGCCTCCAGCCGTTTGGCGAGGGCATCCGCCGCCTCCAGGGAGGGCAGCAGGATCACGCTGTGCACCTTGCGCACCCTGCCGTTTTTCTTGTAGATGCAGCTGATTTCTCCGGACACCATAAAGCGCGGCGCAGAGGCATCGGCGTCCAGCACCGTTTTTTGCCGGAAGGCCTTTCCCAGCGCGTAAAGGCCTTCCCCGGCCGGAACCAGCTTTTCCCGCAGCTCCTCCCGCCAGGCGGCATGGGTGAAGTCGCCGGTCCCGATGAGGTCCAGGCCCTTTTGCCGCGCCCAGACATCCAGCATTTCCGGAACGCAATGCTTGCTGGTGGCCCTGGAATATTTGGAGTGGATATGTAAATCCGCGATAAACATAGGCGCTCCTTTCATAAATGCACCTTCTTATCGTACCATGATTCGACAAAGATGTAAAGAGTTTCTTTATCCGCTACAGGCTTAGCCTTTCTCTGCTTGGGTCAAAAAAAGTGCGGAACCCATTGACACGCAAAGGGTTCCGTAAAGATGTAACGTCAAATTTACCAAAACCACATCCATATAAAGCCGAATAACACGAAGAACTTGAACCAGTTCCAGAAGTCCGAAGGATACGTCGTCTTCCAGCAAAAAAATCCAACGTATTCTTGCGTTCCGCTGCCGGTTGCCGGAATCGTTTCCGTTTCGGTCACATATTTGCAGGCCGAGCATTCTTGGTGCTTGCTGCCGTCCTCTGTTTTTGTGGCTTCCTCGTCGACAATCCAGCCGCCCGGCGTATGGGCCTCAAAATCTATTTGGTCTGTACAGCCGCCGCACGCGTGCCAATGCCCCGTGGCGTCGCGCTCCCATTGACTGCCCGGCATGTGGGTATGACCCGCGACAGGCTCTATACGCACGTACTTGCTTCCGGTAAAGGCCGACGCCGCAGGGCTTGCGATTTCCGATGCCGATGCTTCATCCTCCCCGGCGAATACCCTGTATAGGTACGCCGGGCCGAAGGACGGGGCCCTGTTAAAGGCGAAGTTGCTGTTCCAGCCGATGTCCATGTTGTTCGCCTGGACGGCAATGCTGCCGCCGTTGATTTGAATGCTGCCCCCGTATATGCCGTTGGAGGTGTTGGAGGCCAGGGACAGATCACCTCTTTCGATGGTAAGCGCGCCTTCAGATTTCAGGCAGCAGGCCAACCCTCCGCGTCCGTATTTCACTACGGCCAGACTGCCTCCGATATCCACAGATAGGCTCTCCTGGCCATATATGCCAATATCCCTGTCGTATACGGTCAGGCTGCCTGCCCCTGTCAGCTCTACGGCCTTCAGCCCGACGATGCCCTCAATGATGGAATAGTCCCAAAGTGACAAGATGTCTTCAGGCTGCGCGCCCAATCGGTTTTCGCCGACCAGGTTGACGGTCAAATCATCTTCGGAAAAAATGGCGGTCCCGCCTCCCGTCTCAAGCGCGACGCCTGCGTTGTCCAGCGTGAGCGTCTTTGTTGCCGGGTCATAGCTCACGGCGCCGGTGATCCCGTCCCCGGCAATAGCATCCTTGTTGCGGTCGGTCACGGGGGTACCGAGAATATTGAGATAGGGCAAATAAAGATCAATCGTGCTCTCTTCTTGGATATTATAGTCGGAAAGTGTTTTTCCCTCCTCAAGGTATTCTCCCGCAAAAAACAGGCACTGCCGGTCAGGGGGAACACCTTCCTTCTCCTGTATTTTGCCTTTGATACTGTCAATGGTGTCGGTTGGCTCAACCTCAAGGACAATCGTCTTTTCGGCAAAGGATACATTTACACTGATTTGCATCGCATAGGCCGGTATAACGCCAGCGGCAATGGCTAACAGCAGCAGAAGGACCGTCAACAGGAGCGAGATCGAGCGGGCACGCCTGTTTTGCATGATAATTTCCTTTCTCGTATGAGTTTATCATTTGAACCTATTGTATGTCCGGCGAGACCGTTTGTCAAGCACCTTTGCCGCTTTATACCGCTGGCGTATCTGAGCAATCGAACCTTTTCCAGATAAAGATAAAGAGGATTGCGCTGTTTCCCGTTTTTTTCCTTGTCAACGAAAACAACCTGCTTTTTTCAGCTTCAACATCTCTAGTGTTATCACATGAAAATTACTGGCTATTTGATGTGAAATGATTGTATTCGTACTGAGCGTATGTTATAATAAAATGCAGGGAACCATCATTTGCAGGATCGGGCGCATTGAAAATGGGCTGCTCACCGTCGCGGTGATGAGCATCCTGCCTCTGTTCGGGGTGCCGGCGCCCAAGGTGTCGATGAACATCCCCTACGCGAAGGACTCTGTCTTTCAGATGATGGACGTCGCCTTCCCCGAACAGGCCGGTGAGGAGGTCAGCGCGGTGATGGTCATCCACGGCGGCGGGTGGATCAGCGGGACGAGGCTCTCCCATACGGCGCAGTGCGAGGACTACGCGAGGCAGGGCTTTGCCGCCGCGGCGATGGACCACCGCATCTCGCCCGGCAGGGCAAATTACCCGGACATGCTCGACGACATCGGCTATGCCCTCGAGGAACTGCGGCGGCAAGCGGGGGAGAGGGGGCTATCGATCAAGAACGTCGCGCTGACGGGCTGGTCCTCGGGCGGGCACCTGGCGCTGCTGTATGCCTTCGCGCGCCATGAGAGCGCCCCCATCGATATCGCTTTCTGCGCGGGGTTTGCGCCGCCCTCGTATTTCCTGGATCCCGGCTGGTGGGGGCACGGCAACGACCTGTTCACCGCCGTGACCCTTTCGTTGATGCTGGGCGTGCCGGTAACGGCAAAAACCATCGCGTCGAAATACGCAGACATCGCCGCGGGCGCCTCGCCCTACACGCACCTGGACGCGGACTGCCCGCCGGTGATCGCCTGCTTCGGCAGGCTGGATCCCCTGGTGCCGTATTCCAACGCCCTGCTGATGCGGGAAAAGCTGGCGCAATTGAACACGCAGGGCTACGAATACGAATTTCTTCCGTTCGAGAATTCCGGCCACAACCTGGAAAACGACCCGGAGACCTGGGCACGGTATAACGCGCTGTTCAAGCAATTTGTGGAGAAATACATGTAAGGAGCGCGACCATGGCAAAGCAGATCAATTTCATCACCCGGGCGGACGACGCGGGCAGCAGCCGCAGCGCCAACCGGGCGATTGCGAGGACGGTACGCGCGGGCTTGATCAAGAACGTGTCCGTCATGGCGCCCGGCCGCTATGTGGACGAGGCCGCGGAGCTGCTGGCGGCGCGCAGAGATATTTGCTTCGGTATGCACGCCACCCTCAACGCGGAATGGAACCGCGTGAAATGGGGCCCGGTGAGCAGCCTGGACCCCAACAGCGGCCTGACGGACGAAAACGGCATGTTCCTGCCCGGCACGAAGCAATTTCAAGAGACGAAACCGCCCCTTGCGCTCGTCATGAAAGAATACGACGCCCAGCTGGACAAACTGCGCCGCGCAGGCTTCGACATACGCTATGTGGACAGCCACATGTTCCCGGAGCAGTACATCGACGGCCTGGACGGAGCCGTGGAGGACTGGGCGAAGCGCAAGGGGCTGCTGGACCACATGCGCTATTACACGTTGCCCCCCGGCTGGGAGGCGCTGCTGCAGGACATCAAAAAAGCACCCTCCTTCCTGCGCAACATGCCGGAGGGGCAGTATTTCATCGTGGCGCACCCTGCCCTGCAACTACGCTCACTTCTGTTTGCACAAACTGCGGTTGTTGCCCTCGGTATACTTAAATCTACCACTTGAAGAAAAAGCGTTTGTCATGGCGTCGATTGATGTTCGCTGGGAAAATGAACGGGAAAAACAAAGAGAAATTGAGAGCAAAAAGCCAAATTAGTAAGGGGGTTCAGCATGGGGACGATTGCAAGCCAGCTGCGCATGAATGACGGCATGTCCTCGGTCATGCGGGGTATTTCCTCCACGCTGAACACCCTTATCGGCGGTTTCCGGGAGATGGAGGCCGTTAGTGGAGAAAGCATTGACACTTCTGCCCTTGACCAAGCGCAAACGCAGTTGGATGAAATCAACCGAGAGCTCATTGAAATGAGCGGCAATTCCAAGCGGGCCGGGGATAGCGCCTCAAGCGCGTTCGACTCCGCAGCCAAGAGCGCGGAGGGCTTTTTGAAAAAGATCGTTTCAATGGGCGGCGCTTACTTAGGAATCAGCAGTGCAAAGAAATACCTTGATTCGGCGTTCGGCCGCATGGACACCATGTCAAGTTTTCAGCGCACGATTAGCATAATGACGGGCGACGAAAAGCAAGGCGCTGCGGCGCTTGCCGTGTTGAAAGACGCCGTTATGGACACGGCCTATGGCTTAGGCGTTGCTGCCCGTGCAACGCAAGGCTTCGTAAGCCGGGGCATGGGGCTTAAAACTGCAACCGACAGGGTACGGGTTTTTGCGGACGCCGTTTCGTTTTACGGGAAGGGACGAACGACGAGCTTGAAACCGTCGCGGACGTAATAGGCAAAATGTACACCAAGGGCGCGGTCAATATGATGGAGCTGAACCGGCTATTTGGTCTCGACCTACAAAAGCTCTACAATCACCTGAAAACCAACGGCAGAATCCAGAGTGGTCATGCCCTGCCGAACCCCGGCTTAAGCGCGAAAACCGTCCGAAGCATCCACATGATGCTCTCCTCCTGCCTCGATAAAGCGGTGGCCGAGCGACTGATTCCATCGAACCCAGCGAGCGGTTGCAGTATCCCTCCGAAGGAAAAACAGGAGATGAAAATCCTGCCGCCGGAGCAGATCGGGCGCTTCCTTCAGGAGGCAGACAAGGCGGGGTACCTCCCTATGTTCTTCCTGGAGTTAACCTCCGGCCTGCGCCGGGGAGAGATGCTGGCGCTCCTGTGGACGGACGTGGACACGACAAACCGTACCATCTCTGTGAGCAAACAGGTCATCAGAGTGAACGGTGCGTTGAAGGTTCTGCCGCCGAAAACGAAGAACGCCGTGCGCAGAATCGTGGTACCCCAGCAGACAATTGAGCTGCTTCAGACAGAGCATGAGCGCCATCCCGAGAGCCAACTCCTGTTCCCTTCGCCCAAGACAGATGTCCATCTCGACCCGCCAGCAGTAGCGCGGAAGCTGAAAATTTTGCTCAAGAGGGCGGGGATGGACGAGATCAGGTTCCACGACCTGTGCCACACATTCGCTACGCTGTCACTGCAAAATGGAGTCGACATCAAGACCCTCTCGCATACGCTTGGACACTACAGCGCGGGGTTTACCCTCGATACCTACACCCATGTCACCACGCAGATGCAAGCTGACGCAGCTGAGAAGATCGGCGGATTCATGAGTCAGGCGCGGGGCTAAGGCAAGCCCCAATGGTCAAACATCAGTCAGAAATCCGTCAGTCCCAAGCCAGTCAAACGCCTATACACAAGCACTTCCCGGCCCCCAAGCAACCCACCGAAAAAGCCCGTATTCGTCCCGTAATGGTCAAAACAATGGTCAAACCGCAGATGACCGACAAAAACGGCAAGCCTCCAACAGAAAAACCAAAGCCGCAAAGTCAATCGTGTCAAGACTTTGCGGCTTTTTTTCGGTGGTCGGAGTGTCGAGATTCGAATTATTCATTTGCGAGTAAACCACGATAAACGGCGTGTTTTGCAGTGAAACGAAGTCTTGACACACAAGGCTTTTGGTGCACTTCCAGGCAATTGAAGTCAACGCGAAAGAATTGTCTACGAGAAATGGCTTTACGCCTGGGGGCGCATCCGCATAATATTGCATAACCTCGCGCCCGCATACCGGGCACATTCCCCCGCTGGGGATGTATTGTGTATCGTTCATGTATATTCCCCCCATGGTTTAGTAGGGTCGTAGGCCGGGGCTGGCTCTCCAGCGCCTTGATGCCCGCCCGTTCCGGCTGGCCGTTCGCTGTCCCGCTTCTCCCAATTCCGAACAGTGCATTGCCAATCCTTCATCTTTTGGCCGTTGGACAGCACCCACCCCTGAGCTGTGTAATAGTCACAAAATCGCTCCGGGTCTATGTTGTTTGCCTTGCCCTGGTTACGCCGCTCCTGGCAATAGGCGGCCACGTCCTCCACGGACGGCGGCACAAACCGGAGAGCGGGTGTGCGTTTAGGCGGCGAAGCCGCGCCCCCCTCTGGGGGGAATGGTGCGATAGCACCATGGGGGGATATATTAGGCTCATTGTCAGGATCACGATCAGGGTCACGATCAGGATCATTATCATTATCGGGTTTTTTGGGTTTCTCTGGGTTTCCAGAAAACCCACTGGGTTTTTTGGGTTCTTCCTCTGGGGCTGCCTGCTTTCGTGGCCTGCCGCCTTTTGCGCCGTTGACCCTGTTGCGTTCGCATACGCTCTCATAGGCGCTGTTGGTTCTATCGACCTGCACCTTGATGAAGTTAAACGCGATTTGCTCTGCCTTTTCAAGGGGCGCTATGTTACCAGTGCGGGCGTACTCCAGAATAGCGGTGAACACGTTGCCGCGCTCTGCCGCTTCGAGGGGGTCTATGCATTCCAGCGCGTCCGTGTAAAGTACAAACGAGGACTTTCTTCCCGGCATTCATGTGACCCCCTCCAGCTGCATTTTCTCGCCCGTGACTTGATAATACGTCTTGCTTTCGCGGCGCGAAAGTGGTACAATACTCATGCAGGGCGGTTTTGCTTGGTTGTCGTGCCGCCCTGCGCCCCTGGCCTCGACTGTTACCGCAGTCGGGGCCTCGTTCGTTGTCCTAGTCATACTGCTCCCCTACGCCTGGCGGCGCTGCCCGCCTGCTCCGGCTAGTGCCGGGGCCGTCTGAGCTTCAAGCCACCGGCGAAAGCCATCCACCGGGATAACCTTGCGCCGTCCAATGCGGATCAGCGGGAAGTCCTCCCGCTCGGTAAGTTCCAGGGCCTTGGGGTATGAAATGCCCAAGGCTGCCCCCATCTCGCGGACATTGATTGTCAGTCGTTCCACAATTACATCCCCTCCCCGGCCAGCTCAGCGATAATGCGAAGTATGTTGATTTTTTCGCTGTCGGGCAACTCCGCACGCAGTTTGCGGGAAAGGTTGCTATCCTGTATGCCCAGCCTTTCAGCTATTTGCCACAGGAAAATCCCCGCAGCCTTTGCGGCCTCCCGAATGTCTTTGTTCCTCACGGTAAAACCCCCTTGCTTTATTGGTTGTTATTATACTACTCTAAGTAATAGTTTGTCAAGCAATATTTTTTATTTTTCTCTATTGACTTTCATTTCGCGCTGTGGTATGATAACAACAACAAATGCAAAGGGGCTGATACCATGGGATTCACAGAGAACCTAAAAGCCATGCGGGAGCATAAGGACTGGACACAAAAGGAACTGGCTGAAAAGCTCGGTATGAGTGTTGCGTCTATCGTGGCATATGAGCAGGGGCAGAAAAAGCCCTCATACGATGCGCTGCTTGCAATTGCGGATATCTTGGGGGCCTCGCTGGACAGACTGTGCGGCATTAACCGCCCGCTCAACACCTATACGGATGTGATGAGATTGATTGTCAAGTTAGCCGAATGCAGCCAGCCAGTTTTTTTGAGTGGTGATACTGGAAGCGATGTTGCCTCCGTGTCTTTTGGGCGTTGGCTACGGGATGATTCGTTGACGGGCGGAGGTATATCTGTTCTTGAAAGCGTGCCGCCCCCGCTCATGTTCCGTGAAGGTGATGAATTCAAACGGGACGGAAAAACCTCGGTTACGTTTATCGACAACCCCATTACTCGCTTCATTGGAGAGTACCGCAAAATGTCGGACTTGCTGGGGGATGGATCAATTGACCAGGAACTGTTTGCAATGTGGCTAAAAAAAACCTACCAGAAATACGATTGCGCACTGAGAGAGGTTGACAAAAATGCCCCGCAAGAGTAACACTCGGGCCGCCCAGGGCTCCGGCACGGTTCGCCAGCGGCCAGATGGACGCTGGGAGGCCCGCTATGTCGCCGGGCATGATCCTGGCACGGGCAAACAAATACGCCGCAGTATCTACGGCGCGACGCAAAAGGAAGTGCTGCAAAAGCTCAAACAGGTACAGGCCGGGCTTGATAACGGCACCTACACCGATCCCAACCGCATGACGATCTCCAGCTGGTTCACTATCTGGCTCGCGGAATACCTGGGCGGGATAAAGGAAAACAGTCAGTACGACTATGCCTCTCAGGTGCGTAACCACATTGTGCCCGCGCTGGGGGCCGTGAAGCTGCAAAAGTTGAAGCCCCACCAGGTACAGGAGTTTTATAACTCCCTACAGCGTGACAAGGGGCTTTCCCCCAAGACCATCAAGAACGTGCACGGGGTACTTCACAGCGCCTTAAAGCAAGCGCAGCGCCTGGGGTACATCCAGCAGAACCCCGCCGACAACATAAACCTCCCCCGCGTGGAGCGCCCGGAAGTACAGCCCATGCCGGAAAACATCATCCCGGCGTTCTTGCAGGCCATCCAGGGCCACGAGTTCGAAGCACTCTACTTTGTCACTGTGTTTACCGGGCTGCGCAAAGGGGAAGTGCTGGGGCTTACGTGGGAGTGCATTGATTTCGAACGCGGGCAAATCTTCATCAAGCAGCAACTGCTAAAGAAGCGCGGTGAGAACCTGTTCCGACTTGCGCCGCTGAAGAACGATAGGCCCCGTACGATCACGCCCGCTCGGGATGTCATGGCGGTGCTGCGCGGGGAGCGAATAAAGCAAAAGCGGGAAAAACTTGCGGCGGGGAACGCTTGGAATAACTCCGACAACCTGTGCTTTACAAACCCGCTCGGGCGGCACCTAATCCCCAACACAGTGTACTATGCTTTTAAGCGCATAGCCAAAGCCCTGGGCGTTCCCGACTTACGCTTCCACGACCTGCGGCACACCTACGCAGTCAACGTCTTGCGATCCGGGGATGATATAAAGACGGTGCAGGAGATACTATCATTAAGAACCCGCCTCTCTCAACATGCTAAACTACCCGCCTCACAGTATTGCAAACGAAAGCACCGACAGAGCACGATGCCCTGCCGGTGCTCTTTATCTGTCCTATTTCTCACAAAAATGCTGTTCCCCAAACAACCTTGCACCCCTCCAAACTTTTTCTTGACACGTCCTCTAAACTGTGCTATATTAAGCGTACGATGTTACGCGATCTTCACGCAAAGTTTACACGAGGAGTGCCTCAATAGCGTCTTTACAAACGAGAAAAGATATGATATAATGAATCCATGAGAAAACAAACAATAGACGAAACCCGCCGCTGTCCGCTGTGCG
>JGI24702J35022_10002198_pt1 | contig 12011 bp, 9 predicted proteins | sample TergutTh196P4_FD_35022 | JGI IMG/M metagenome (IMG submission 35022)
ATTTCAATATCCAATACCGTTTCCGGAAGATTATGATTCAAAGTGAAAAATGTACGGGTGCGAGCCGGATTTTCGTTAGCCATTAAATCCAAAATAACCGGTTTATATCCTTTGATTACGGTAAAATTCAGCGAATCAACCGTCGAATTATTATAAATATTCCATACCCGGAATGTCAGATAATGATCGCCTGCAGGTAATTCCGGAATAGAGAAGCCGACTGTTCCTTGTGTAATGTCTATGGCTTGATAATAACTATTCAGGGAATATGTCCAAGCGGGATTATTATCAATTCTTAATTCCAAATCATGGCCTAATCCACTACCTGATAAATTAATACCATAATCATCCCGGACTTCTGCATAAAAGAAAGGCGTCTCGTTCACAGGATCGCCGTCTTTGAAACTTTCAGAATTTAAGAACATAACCGCAATTTCAGGACCTTCTCCGGTATTATCTATGTTATCGCCGGTACCTGCGAAATTGTATTGTACAAAACTACCGGCAGCGTCTTTCTTCATGTTTTGGTCGTAAGCATACAGACCGATTTTTCCGTTTTCTTTCGAATACAATATATCCAACGGAACATTGAATGAAAGATCAAAAACGCCGTTTTTTACATCCGTATTTCCGGAGTAAATCATACCGGGATAATCCGTAAAAGTAAAACGCCCCCCGGCATTATCCCTGCTCACCGACTCTATGATTTGTTTACTGTCGAAAATGTTCGCTTTCAACGTCCCCGAAAAATTATCCGCACGGCTTCCGGCCTCATCGTAAATTGTTCCCGATATAGTCACTTTATCCAAAGCTTTTAAAGTAACCGGTTCATTTTCAGGAATCGGATTTCCGTTAATTGCTTCCAATTGAATATTCCATTCGGGATAATTCAATTCCAAAGCCGGATCTCCCAGAAGAACAAAATTTAATTTATTAAAATCGGTACCCAACTGATTTTTACTCAACCGTAAAATATCTCCCAACCGGAGATGTTTCCCGTTTTCTTTTTTAAATAGATGCTGAATCAATTGACTGTTAATAGAAAAATTAGCCCATGAGCTAACGACCCGGCTGGTTGTATATAACGCAATAGCACCGCTTTTTTTATTCAGAAAAGCCGTTTCTCCTCCCGAGGTATTAAAACCGTCGAACCATCCGAAATCGCAAGTTGCAGTAATCCAAAGCGGTAAATGCTCAAAATTCATTTGCCTGACATCCGTGATATTCAGTAATCCTTCGGCAGTCCAATCGGTAACGCTCCCGTGTCCGGTATAATTCAAAAGGAAACAGCCTTCTTTTAATTGGTCATGCATTCCTTTTCTTGCTTCGGGGGAAGTAGGCTTCCCATTGACATCAACTAACTTGTAAGCATCAATATAATATTTATATATCATGTATTCCGGATAATCTTGTTCGATATATTGTGTTAATTGATCGGCTTGTTTGGCATGATCGGCAAAACCGTTTGTATCGTAAGTATCCGTATTATCCGCTGCAAATATCAATTTGCTTTTCCAATTTCCATATTGCTTGTTTTCCATATAATCAAGGACTTTGTTCACAGCATCTTCTGCTTGCAGTACAGTACTGACCGGAAAACGTCCTATGCCTATATCCAATCCGTCGGAGCTGATATTCTTTCCTTCATTATCGTCTAAAAAACCGAAATAATCATCCGTACCATAGGAGTTAGTTTCATTTAACGATTCCATTACTTGATAAGTCAATAAAAGAAATTTCGGATCCCTTTTAGCTCCTTCACCTGTAAGGCGCCGGTTATCAAACAATCCATCGCCGAACAGAAGCAAGTATTTGGGTTTATCAGAATCATTGGCCGCACGATCATAAAACATTTTCATAAAACGACGGTATGCAGTCGCATCCGGAGTACCGGATGAGAATTCATTGAAAACCAATTGATCATCAACAACCGTAACGTTTAAACCTGACGATTGCCGGTGCGCGTCGGCTAACCGTTCGGCTTGTTTCATATAAACGGCCGGAGTCAGAATAACCATATCGGTTGGAGGAAGCGCATGCAAATCCTGGTTTTGAATTTCTCCGGCAAATTCGGGNATAGGAAATGATTTACTCAGATCAACCATNACAAACTCACGCAAGGTATTCCCGGAAGGAAGCGTAGTAAACTGTAACCGGTTATCCTTCGATTCCGTTTCCATCCGGCGGGTATCGAAATTTTGTGTTACGTCCCACACTTGACAAGAAGCAGCCGGATTTCCTATGGAATACGTTACCGGATTTTGATTCGACAGGCTTTCCCTGTTACGAAAGAATGTATAAGCAACCGGATAGAATTGCAAAGACCGCTTCATATTCAAAGCAATAAGATTCAAATAAGCGACCGACTGCCCGGATGAATTATAGCTAACCGTTGCCGTAACTCTTTCCGATTTTTCTCCGTTCCAATTTCCCCATCCATCTTCTAAAAAAGCTTTTCGATAATAATCGCCGGGAACGCGAACATTAAAACTTAAAATATCTTGGCCATCTATTGACAGTTTCACCGGTGTAGTTTCCTTGGGAGCAGCGGCAAACGACAAGCGCGCTTTCCCTTGACCGGATATTATTCCGGGAATCGTAAAAGTAAATGATTGATTACCTGAATTTTTGACGAAATTTTCACCGAGTAGTTCCCGGCCGCTATTAAGGATTGCTATGGAATCTCTTTCGTGTAAAGCATAATCATCAAAATCGGATAAAACGACCGAACCGGAAGAAGCGGGAGGAAGCGGGAGGATTTCCATTTCTTTAGGACCGGTATCGCTTTCGGTCATAAAATAAGAACCATACGTAGCATAAGGATTGTTTTCGTGTTCATATACTACTCTCGTAGAATTATAAGTCCATTGGATTGTTCCCCGTCCGTAAAAAAGCAGGTAATCGCCAGAATTGAAAACACCATCGCCACCTTTGTCCATATATACGGCAACTTCCGGAAGATCATCAACGTAGGGTTGGGAAAAATCTTCGGGAAGAATCCAACCGCCGTAACCATATATTTTTACTTTGGACGGATCATTAATGCCTTGTTTTTTTATATCATCGTAAGTTAACTTATATATACCGTTTTCTTTTACCCTCAACTGAATCCATTTTCCGGACGACAAAACGGAATTATCCGTATACCGGCTTCCATCGTTTACCGGCTGAGCGGAAAGAAACGAAACAAATCCCAACCATACAATGATTGTTGTTACAATTCTCCTATCTCTACTATATTTTATCATTTTATCACTTTATCATAAAATCAAGCAACTTTCTATTATTTATATATCCTTGTATATGGTTGTTAACTTCTACTTTCCCGATTCCGGCCGGAGTACCCGTAAAAATCAAATCTCCCATTCTCAAAGTAACAAACCGGCTGACATATTCGATTATTTCGTCGGTTTTAAAAATCATATCTGCCGTATTGCCTTGTTGCACTGTTTCACCATCAATTTCCAAATGGAATGGAATTGTATTCATGTTCAAGTTTTCTTTTTCTATTGAAACAAATTTACCGATTACGGCGGAATAATCAAACGCTTTACTAATTTCCCAAGGTAAACCGTCTTTCCTGAGTTTTCGTTGTAAATCCCTTGCTGTCATATCAATTCCTATGGTTATTTCATCGTAGTACCGGCATGCAAATTTCCGGTTAATACATTTACCTAAACGATTGATCTTTACAACAACTTCCGCTTCATATTGTACATCCGATGAAAAATCGGGGATGTAAAACGGTTTCCCGTCTTTCAACAATGAAGCATCCGATTTCATAAAGATAACAGGTTCACTCAATAATAACGCATGTTGCATCTCTTTATTGTGAGTGGGATAATTCATCCCGACGCATATAATTTTCATTGTTACTTTTTTTATACAAAGGTAAGTATTTTAGCCTGTTCTTTCAATAATAAGCCGTAACTTTGCACTATGAAAAATAACGATTGGAAAGAACGATTAAATATTGTCTATTCGACCCGTCCGGATTTTCAATACAGCTATGCGGCGAAAGAAGAACCGGTTACACTGCCGAAAGAAAAACAATTGCTCCGGATTGCATTGGATAAGCGAAACCGGAGCGGGAAAAAAGTTACTTTAATCACCGGTTTTACAGGAAATGAAGAAGATTTACAAAAATTAGGAAAACTNTTGAAAATGAAATGCGGGGTCGGCGGTTCCGTCAAAGATTGTGAAATCCTTATACAAGGCGATTTCCGGAACCGTCTTTTGGAAATTCTTCATAAGGAGGGATATCTTAAAACAAGAATCATCGGATGATTTATCGGAAAATAAAAAAATATTTATATCTTTGTATTTTTGAAAATGCAATAAGGCATGAAAATTCATAAAGAAGGAAAGAATATACTTATTTTCACACTCATTACCCTGCTCTTAATAAATTGGGTATTTTTCAGGGTAACTAATCATTCGTTGCTATTTTATTTTGTTCTGTTATTGTCAATCGGAATTTTTATTCTTTTACTTAATTTTTTCCGTCGTCCCGAACGGGTATTTATTGATGACCGTCCGGGAATAGTAGTAGCGCCTGCTGATGGAACAGTTGTTGTCATTGAAGAAGTTATGGAAAACGAGTATCTACACGAAAAGCGGTTGCAAGTCTCCATATTTATGAGTTTATTCAATGCACATGTCAACTGGGTACCTTGTGATGGTAAAGTCATTCATCTGGCACATCAAAACGGACGGTTTTGGGCAGCTTACCTCCCAAAATCAAGTATGGANAATGAGCGGTCAACGATTGTCATTGAACAGGATAACGGCGAGAAANTCTTAGTCCGTCAAATTGCCGGAGCCGTAGCTCAACGAATTGCAACATACATAAAAACCGGACATGAATGTCGCATCAATCAACAATTAGGTTTTATTAAATTCGGTTCAAGGGTGGATTTATTCTTACCTTTGCATGCAAAAATCGAAGTTAAAATGGGCGCTTGCGTGAAAGGGAATCAAACGGTAATCGCTCAATTATAACGCAGTATTTTTATGATGAAAAATCTTCCGAATATCATTACTTGTTTGAATCTCTATGCAGGCTGCTTATCTTGTGTAATGTCGCTTGTATATGATAATTACTTTGGTGCCTTCATCTTTATCCTGTTAGCTGCCTGTTTCGATTTTTTAGATGGATTTGTAGCCCGTCTGATAAAAGCCTATTCTCCAATCGGAGCGCAATTGGATTCATTAGCCGATGTTATCAGTTTTGGTCTGGCTCCGGGATTCATGGTTTATTCTTTTCTTTTAAATGCTACCGTTTCAGTTCCTTTCGGAATGAATGTTCCGTTCTTTGCTTTTTTAATTCCTGTTTTTTCCGCCCTACGATTAGCTAAATTCAATGTTGACAGCAGACAAACTTCTTCGTTTCTGGGATTACCCGTCCCTGCCAACGGTTTGTTTTGGGGAGCATTGATTCCTTCCATCCCGCTTACGGAAGACAATCCTGTTTTCTTTACTTTTTTTGTCGTAACGCTTATTATAATTTTTTGCACGTTGATGATTTCCGAATTACCAATGTTTTCACTTAAATTCACTCANTATAAATGGATGGGAAACCAATATCCTTACATTATGGTTCTGATTACTTTGTTTTTAACCGCTTTTTTCCAGCTTCCGGGAATATGCATGGCAATTGTTTGTTACATATTTCTCTCTATGATTAAATATGTTCTCATATTAAATAAAAAATCATAATACCTTGAACAAAAACAAAAAGTCCTTACCGATTATCGAAAAAGCGGTTGTTTCGGGGATTGCCTCTGAAGGAAAAGCGATTGTCCGTAACAACAATATGGTGATTTTTGTTCCTTACGTTATCCCCGGCGACGTCGTTGATATTCAACTAACCCGAAAGAAAAATAATTATGCGGAAGGGAAAGCGGTTTTCTTTCATACCCATTCTCCACAAAGGAAAGCGGCTTTTTGTGAACATTACGGAATTTGCGGTGGTTGTCAATGGCAAATTCTTCCGTATTCAGAGCAACTGTGTTATAAACAACAGCAAGTGATTGACCGGCTGACCCGGATCGGTAAAGTTGAATCACCTGAAATTTCAACAATTATAGGCTCTGCCAAAACCGAATATTACCGGAATAAGTTAGAATTTACTTTTTCAAATAAACGATGGATAACAGAAAAAGAAATCAGATCGGGAAATAGATTGGATAACCGGAACGCCTTGGGATTCCATATTCCGGGAAAGTTCGATAAAGTATTGGATATTAATACTTGTTGGTTGCAAGATCCGGTATCCGACCGTATCCGAAATGAAATCAGATCGTTTGCTTTGAAAAACGATTTCTCTTTCTTTGATTTACAAAATCAAGGAGGCTTACTCCGGAATATAATTATTCGAACTTCAACTACCGGTGAAATTATGCTTATTGTAGTGTTTTTCAAAGACGATCCGGTTCGTAGAGAAATGTTGTTAAACCACATGTCCGAAAGATTTCCCGAAATCACCTCCCTGTTGTATATCATCAACGGGAAAGCAAACGATACCATCGCCGATCTTGAAGTAATTCCGTTCAAAGGAAATGATTGTATCTTTGAAGAAATGGAAGGATTGAAATTTAAAATCAGTCCCAAATCCTTTTTTCAAACCAACAGCGAACAAGCGTATAATCTTTATCGAATCGTTCGTGATTTCGCCGGATTGACCGGAAAAGAACGGGTGTATGATCTATACACAGGAACGGGAACTATCGCTAATTTTATAGCAAAAAATGCTTTGCAGGTAATTGGTATTGAATCTGTTCCTGAAGCAATTGAAGACGCCCGGATAAATTCCACACTTAACGGGATTACCAATACCTTGTTTTTCACAGGCGATATGAAAAATTTAATGAATGAAACTTTTGTTGAAAATAAGGGCTGCCCGGATGTAATCATCACCGACCCTCCCCGTGACGGAATGCATAACGACGTAATAAAAACCATACTTTTCGCCGAACCGCAACGAATCGTATACGTCAGTTGTAATCCGGCGACTCAGGCTCGTGATATAAATACATTAGACAGCCGGTACAAAGTAGAAAAAATACAACCGGTTGATATGTTTCCGCACACACACCATGTTGAAAATATTATTTTATTAGAGAAAAAAATAAAATAATAAACAAAAAAAGGTCAAATTAATAAATTATTTTTGCCTTTCAAGTTTTTTTTTCTGAAAATCTGTTACCTTTGTGCGAACTTTTAATTTTAAGATATTATGAAAGATTTAGTAGCAAACTTGAATCAACTTTTCGCTGATTTTCAAAAAAACGCAGCAGCACAGGTGGAAAACGGAAATAAAGCGGCAGGAGCTCGCGCCCGTAAAACTTCATTATCTATTGAAAAAGCGTTGAAAGATTTCCGGAAAGTATCTATTGAAGCTGCAAAGTAACAATACGTTATTTTGCAAAAGAGGCTGTCCACTAAAACGCTTTTTTCCCACTTAGGAATTAGTGTTAAGTTAAGTTAAGTTAAGTTAAGTTACCATATCACTAATTCCTTAATGGGGAAAAGCGTTTTTGGGCTGTTTTTTTTATTATATTCAATTATGTACATAATTTATTTTTTAAAGGTCATATTGAACCCGCGACATGTTCATGTTCTTGGATGTAATTTTTACACACGGGTTTCATTTAAACAAAAAAATCGTTTCAATAATTACCATTATAATGAAAACTCATTTACTATTATTTAGCATCTTTTGTCTTTTCCTTGGGCAGTCGGTTATTGCTCAATCTTCCGATCCGGTTCGCATCGGAATTGACGGACTTACTCATGATCATATTCATGGATTGTTGCGTAATTTCAACAGACGTTCCGATATCCGGATTGTGGGTATCGTTGAAAAAAACAAAGCATTGGTACAGCGTTTAGCCGATCGTTACGGATTTGATCAAAGTATCGTGTATGATGATCTGGCAAAAATGATTGATGAAACTCATCCTCAGGGAGTCGTCGCTTTTAATTCTATCTATGAGCATTTGCATACGGTAGAAGTCTGTGCGCCGAAAGGAGTGCACGTGATGGTAGAAAAACCATTAGCAGTCAGCAACGATCATGCCCGGAAGATGGAGCGATTAGCTAAAACCCATCACATCCGGGTTTTGACAAATTTTGAAACCACTTGGTATCCCACTCATTATAAGGCATACGAAATGGCTGTATCTAAACCGGAAATCGGAGCGATCAATAAAGTGGTTATCCGTGATGGACACAAAGGTCCTGTAGAAATCGGTTGTAGCGCTGAATTTCTTGCCTGGTTGACGGATCCGGTATTGAACGGCGGAGGTGCGGTCATTGATTTCGGTTGCTATGGCGCTAACCTGATGACATGGTTAATGCGAAACGAAAAACCGATTTCCGTTATGGCTGTTTTGCAACAGATTAAACCGGATGTTTATCCCAAAGTAGACGATCAGGCAACCATCATTCTCGTTTATCCGCATGCTCAAGCCATTATTCAAGGTTCCTGGAATTGGCCTGTGGATCGAAAAGATATGGATATTTATGGTAAAAACGGATATATAAAAGTTTATAATAGAACAGATTTTGAATATCGTTTGGCTCGTGAACTTCCTGTAAATAATGAGAAAGTGACCGAATTTCCAATCAATACCCAAGACGCTTTCAGTTATTTCGCCGACGTAATTACAGGTAAATTGGAAGTAAAACCGACCGATTTATCTTCTTTAGAAAATAATTTAATTGTAATCAATATTTTAGATGCAGCTAAAGAAAGCGCTAAAAAGGGAAAAATGATTCGGATTAAATAATTGAACCTCTTAACGGGTACATTTCAAATTGTCGCATCTCGTCTTTGCAAGGACGAAGTCCGAAGCAATCCGGAAATAGTGTGAAATGGATTGCTTCGCTCCGCTCGCAATGACGGCGCAGTATAAAAACGACAATTTGAAAAGCATTCTTCTTAACGTTCTTTTTGCAACCTTGATTATTATTTATTATTTTTGCATCGTTAAATTAAATATATTCATCAAAACAAATAAAAAAATGAAAAAATTAGTATTATCAAACCTGATCTTTATCCTTATCCTTACCGGTTTTTACGGTTGCAGTAGTGTGCCTATTACGGGACGTCAGCAGTTGAGTTTAGTATCCGATGAGCAAGTATTAACGTTAAGTCTGCAAGAATACAACGATTACATTAAAACGGCAAAGAAATCAACCGATAAAACGGCCACCGCTTTAGTAACCACTGTGGGCGGCAAAATTGCGGATGCGGTAGCGGCATATTATAAATACACCGGAATGGAATCTTTGTTGTCCGGTTATGCGTGGGAGTTCAATCTGATAGATGATCCGCAAGTGAATGCCTTTTGCATGCCGGGAGGAAAAATTGTAGTTTATACCGGTATTCTCCCGATAACTAAAGACGAAATCGGTTTGGCGGTTGTTGTAGGTCATGAAGTAGCGCATGCAATAGCCAAACATGCAAACGAACGAATGTCGCAACAAATGGTTGCCCAATACGGCGCTGCCGGATTAGACGCTTTGATGAGTAAATCTTCCTCAGCCGTTAAAACAATTGGACAAACGGTGTACGGCTTAGGCGCTCAATATGGAGTTATGCTGCCTTATAACCGAAAACAAGAATTAGAGGCTGATCATTTAGGACTCGTTTTTATGGCAATTGCAGGATACAATCCACAAGCTGCCGTTCCGTTCTGGGAAAGAATGTCGCAACAAGGAAGCGCTGCTCCTGAATTTATGAGTACCCACCCTTCGGATAACACCCGTATTGAAACGATTCAACAAAAATTACCGGAAGCGATGGAATACTACAATTCTATTTGGGGNAATACTACTAATCCGACAACGCAACCAAAAGCAAACACAAGCAATGAATGGCGCTTTTGATCAAAGNGTGATTCCCATTTTCTGCATAAGAAAACAAGCATTCATGTTTTGAGCAATTCCTTCTCTCAACCGGTAAGAAAAAAGAAGTTCATCGCCGGCGATATCCGCATCAAAATGATAATTTTTGATGTAATCAGGAAATTCAGCTTCGAGACTTCCCAGAAGCAAGTCGTGAGTAGCAATAATCCCGCAGGATTGTAAACGAATGAATTGTTGAATTAAGGCAAGCGATCCTTTTTGTTTATCAACCGAATTAGTGCCTTTCAGAATTTCATCCAGAATAATGAAAAGTTTTTCTCCGGTTTCCAACCGGTCAATAATCATTTTCAGTCGTTTGAGTTCGGCAAAAAAATACGATTCATTGTCGTTAAGCGAATCGGAAGTCCGTAAGCTCGTGACCAATACGGCAGGACTTATACATAAAGCATCGGCGCAAACCGGAGCGCTTAAACATGCTAAAACAAAATTGACTCCGATCATTCGAAGATAGGTGCTTTTCCCGGACATGTTCGCTCCGGTAATAATAAAAAAACAGGGTTGCTTAATCATATCAATATCATTCCGGACACAAGTTTCCCGTTTCATCAACGGATGTCCCAGATTTTTACCTTTCAATGTAAAATAATCGGCGGTAAGTTCCGGAAAAGCGTAATCGGGGTGAGTAAAAGCAAATGTAGCCAAGGAAATATACGCATCCATTTCGCCTACTGTTTTAATCCACCCGACCGCCTGACTGCCGGAGCTTTCTTTCCAATGATCAATTTGTATAGTTTTATGAATATCCCATAGAAACAAGGGATTGAATAATAAATGAACCATCAGGTTCGATCGTTGTTCCAATTCGCCGGCCAATTGAGCCAATTGACCGATGATTGCCGAAGCGGATATTCCTTCTTTCCGGTAACTCAATTGAAGTTTCAACAGCGTTTCCGATTCAAACGATTCCTGTTCAACCGATTGAATCAATTGTGAATAAGAAGTAAGTACGGCTATTTTCTTCCCAATACGGGCGTGCAGACGATTGATTCTTTTTACTTGACTTTCGCTGATAANTAACATAANAAAATAAATGACNATTAATTGCAAAAGAGAAATTTCGTCGAANATAAGCAATAAGAAAAGAATAATCCAAAACGTTGGAAATGTATAACACAACGCCTTCCATATTTTTCTGTGCCGGATAGTAGCCTGTTGAGCGACAAAATCTTCTATTTCATGCATATCGGAATCACTTCCTTGATTCATTCGACCGGTTACTTGAAAGTGATGCATAAAATCCGGTTTCCGGCTTAATTCTTTTATCGCTTGCTGCCGGCTTTCAATCAGTTCCGTCGAAAGCTCCGGTTTTTCGAACCGGTCTGCCAAAATCTGTTTTCCATAAGCCGTAGTAGTGCGATTAATCGCTTGAAACAAGGAATGATTTCCGAAAATATCCAGATCAAAGCCAAAAGGATGAACCGGTTGAATTCGTTCCGAAGCGCCGTCAAAAGCATCAAAACAATAATCCGAAGCATCCATTTCATTTTCATCGCAACCGGCAGAAGTTTCTAAATACTGTTTTCTTTTTTGTAACCGGTTCCATTTTTGTAAAACGATTAGAAAAAAAACGATTCCGAGAAGAATGATGCTTCCGGCAATAATTGTTCCCTGTGTACGGAAAAAATAAAAAAGAGCAATCGTCCCGATAGCAATTAATAAGCGAAGGGTTCCCAAATAATAAATGATTCGATTAATTTTTTCTAAAGATTGTTGCGTTTCATGCAATCTTGAAAGAAAATAAGATCGTATTTTGTCTTGCATAGACTTGATTTCTTTAAAATAGAAGTCAATTAAATCATTTAAAAAATCTTTTAAAAGATTGTAGCAAAGGTATAAAATATTTGTAATACATTTAAAATCTAAAAATCAGATGCCTAAAAAGCCGGTTCGTCAGGTCTTCTTAGGCATCTGTGATTTTTTGCCGGTAATCGTCTTTAATCGTTAAATTTTGCCGATAGAAATTCCCGGTTCAAGCGAGCGATATTGCTGATTGATACGCCTTTCGGACATACCAATTCACATGCGCGGGTATTCGTACAATTACCGAATCCTAATTCATCCATTTTAGCAACCATCGC
>JGI24702J35022_10002199_pt1 | contig 12011 bp, 11 predicted proteins | sample TergutTh196P4_FD_35022 | JGI IMG/M metagenome (IMG submission 35022)
AAAGCCTCATTCCAAAACATTTGCATCTCTACAATAAATTGACGTTTGTTATTGTCTATGCACTTGACATCAACAAGAGAATTTTTTTTACCCGGATTGTTTGGCACTTGTTCCGCTGGCAAATAGGTTACTTCCTGAATATATCTGCCCGCCTCAAACGGCATAAGCGCATTGAGAAAACTCATCAACAAATCGGGATGTTCGCCGAAAATGCGCTTGAAAGTCAAATCGTTCTTAGGGTCAAGGTAACGTGCCATAGGTTTTTATCTTTGTGCGTTCTATCTATTATTTTTTACCACTGCAAAGGTACATTTTTTTTCCGTTAAAATTATATGTGTTTCATTATTTTATTTCTTTTTCAACCGGTTCCAAAAATGCTCCGAAGATATAACCATCTACACCATTTTTCTCTATTTTGTACCAATTGTGATTCCCTGAATTTTTAATTATGAATTATAGATTTCACCGGGATACATTTCTCCGGCATATATAGGCTATCAACATTGAAAAGCCGTTTTATCTCACTTTTTAGTCCGTCAATATTCATAACGTCGTCATAATTTTCACCATCTATTAAAGGCATGGGTAAATCATATCCGCCCGTTCTGATGATATGTTCTATGACCTGTCCATTTCTGTCATCATCTCTTCTTAAAAAGTCAAGATACAGGAGATCTTCTTTTGTTCTATCAAAGATTTCTTCTAATTTAACCGTATCACCTTCTTTGATGTTTATCTTAAAAACCTTTGCGTTTTTTACAGGTTGGTTGGAACGGCAACCAATAACCTCTATTTTTAATTCGGCAAATTCAATATGGACGATTTCCAATTCATTATTACCCATGTCGTTGCTTTTTATATTATTGATATCGTACGGTTTTTAATTTTTTTATTTCTTTTTCCAACACTTTCATTCCGTCCAAATAAATGGGTCGTTGTTTTTTTTCATTTTTAAACATTCCTCGAATGAATATTGTGTGGGACAATCAAAACATTCTTTATTTTGGTCGAAGTGGAAATAGTCCGTAAATACAATTTTTTCATCCACCAATTTATAGACTTCTTTGCCGCAAATATGGTAACACTTAAAATCGTTAAACTCATCTTTTGCGATTTCAATATGAACAGAAGAATTGGAATACCATAAAAACTCTTCATAAATATAGAGTACCTCCGATTTTTCTTTTTTGACTAATAACCAATATGTGTCTCCACTAACAGTACTATTAAATTTGATAATAGCCTCGTTATCAATTATTTCCAACTCTACGCCAAAGTTAGGGAGAAAATATATCGTATCTTGATATTCACTATAAAAGACTTCGGTCTGAACGATGATTTTTTTTTCGAAAAGAATCAAGGTATCTAAAGTATAACAGCCATCTTCTTTAAACGTTGTCTCCATACCCAACCCCAGATAACCCACAATGCTATCATTCCAATAAACAGAAAATTTATTTGTATTATCCTCTTGAGCAGATAGCAATACAGGAGATACTAAAATAAAAAATATTATTATTTGTTTATACATTCCGTGTCGTATTTGAAAAAATCTTTTGTCCATTTTGTGTAATTTTGCCTCTCTGTCAAATTATTTTCACCGCCATTTATCGCTTTTGTTACATCTTTAATATTTGAATTTTCTAACCCTTTATCCATTGCAGTAAGAGTTGACCCTCTATGCTGGGTAGAAAACCATCCCGCCGAATTAAATGCATGGAAAAGGTTTGTCGAAAGATTTTTTGCAAAAGGTTTGAGCGTGTTGTTATAAAAATCTTGCGTTAAGCCCTCTTTTCTTGCCGCTTCACTGTTTATTAATGTGGTTTCTACACTTGCTTCGGTAATAGACCGATATTTATCATAAGTTTTGTAATGAGTAGTGCCGTTTACATAGTCATAATAAGCTAAGTAATTATAATTGTGGGTAATTTGTTTCATCCCTCTGCCTTGAAAATCATAGCCGCCTCTATAATTGCTGGGAACACTTGTGGTCGATTGTCCTTCATACGTCGCTCTAAAACTATCTGTTTCCAAATACATTTGTCCTATGAAATGTATTTTTCTTTTACATGTATTGATGTTAAATTTTTTAAACATCGCATTCATTTCATCCGTAAACAATTTTATCTTATCCCGATTCTCATTAATTGCCCCGTCAGTGATGCGTATTGAAGAAATATATTCGGTTTTTAAATTAAAAAAACTTTCTCTAAATGTTTTATATCCCTGTTTATCTCTCAAGCAATATATTAAATCTATCATTTCTTCAACTTCAATATCACAATTGCAAAAACAAGGTGTTCCTATAATTTCTAATCTTTCTCCATCTTTGTTTAGAAATTCCTTAGTATCATTAGGAAATACGACATTATCCTTGCAATCCGATACTTCTGCTTTACAGAATAGAAAAGCATTTTTATCTGTTCGGTCATTAAATTTTTTCACTAATTTCTTTAGGTCTTCCTCTTTTTGAGGAGCAAGGATTATTTCCTTTGCATACACGTTGTCACCCGATTTTTGAAGGTCAAAAGTGATTTTACTCTTTTCTGCTCCTCCATCTAAAAATTTAACGGCTCCATCATATACAACATTTGCATTTGATAGTTTGTTTTCATGTATCTCAATATTTAACTTGCCATTATCTGCTGTACAAGTGGCTACAACATAAATTTTTCTTTTAATTTTGACCTTTTGTGTTTTCTTGTATTCATAACCATCTTCTACTTTTTCTTTCCAAGCAACTTTTACAACATTTCCGGCTTTTAATGCCAGAGCATTTACTCCATCACTCACTGAACCTTTAATATTTTTAATAGTCTCTTCTTTTAATTCCTTTGCAAATTTTTTCTTATAATTATCCTCGACATTTGAAACCTTCCCACCATTTTTAACGGTGTAATTTTCATTTTTGTCGATCCATTTATATTTAGTTGCTCTTTCGGCAAAAAAAACCTCTCTAATTTCTCTATTTTTAGAAAACATTTCCCTTGCCATTTTTTCTACACTGCTTGCACTAATACCAACCATGTTACTGTTGTTTTAATTTTAAGACTGTATGTGTTTCATTGTTTTATCTCTTTTTCAACCGGTTCCAAAAATGCTCCGAAAATATAACCATCTACACCATTTTTCTCTATTTTGTACCAATTGTGATTCCCTAAATTTTTAATTGATTCTTCTTGTAACACATCAACTATTTTTACTCTTTCTCCAATATCTATTGTTGTTATTACTTTTGAAGAGATATTTGCTGCCTCTCTCAAGTTAATATTGTAACCGTTTGTAAAAGTTATCTGATTCTTTGCAGGTTTGTCAAATTGTACTGTTTTGCAGTTTGGCGGTGGTTGTAGTGTTTCTATCTGTAAATAGGTGCGCAAACTGTCAATATGCGTATAATGTGACAGGTGCCATTCACCAATAACAGATGGGTATTTATTTGAATTTCCCTGTATGCTACTGTTTTCAAAATCTGTCATGAAATCGTATTGCACTTTATATTTAAACTCTATGCTGTCGCTAAATTCACCGCAGTATGTTTTATATGCAATACCTTGATAAGAATATCCTTCGGGTTGCCAATCACCGAATATAATGTACATTAATGCGCCTTCTTCGCTGTAATAAGCAATAACCGCAGAGGAACTTTCCGGATAATCACGCCATGACACAAATTTTCTCAAATTTTCATCCCTGTCAAAATAATAACAGGTAGCGCCATCTAATCCTTTGGGGTTGCTCGCAACAAGGATTACTCCCTCTTCCGTGTTTTGAGAATCAACTTTGTATAACTCCATATCATGAATCATCTCTTTTTCTGCTATTCCGCAGTTTTGCGAATAGAAATTAGAAACGCAGCAAAAAAAGAAAAGGGAAAGATAGAGAGGTTTCATCGTAGTCATTTTTTAATTATTTATTGATTCATTAAAATGATATATGTTTAAACTTTTTTCCATCAAATTGGTATTTAATAAATTTTCCAGTAAAACATCCTTCTTTCATTTCCCATGCAGTCATTATTTTTTTATTTACATCAATCGTCAAAGCAGGGGATGTTTTTAAATCTATATCACTACAATTGATTTCATAGCTCATACTTGTTTTATTAGTGATACCATTTTCATCTTCAAAAATGTTTTTTTCCACAAATTCATCCTGAATACTAAATGCCATCAGTTGATAACCAGCGATACGAGTAGAAAACAGCGTCCGCCCAGACAAGATGTAAATAGTTTTATCGTTGTCTTTTAATGTGTAAATCGTATCGTACTCGTAACTCGCATCATGATCATGTTTGTTGTATTCGTTGGGAAAAGAGAAAGAACGAACAATCGCCTTTGTGTTTTTATATTGCATTGCATTTCCATAAACTTGTAGTGTTCCTCCGGGAAGCATCCACGAAAATACACGCAACAAGCTATCGCCCGACCAAACTATCTTGGTTCCGGATATTCCGCTGTTTTGTAATGCCGCAAACGGATAAGTCATATCCTTGTCTTCGACGAGCATCTTGTTCAACATTTTGTCAAATTGTCCGAAAATCAGAGTTAGCATTTCGTCATATTGCATATAATAATCGCCGTCAAAATCGTAATTGGTAGTATGCGAATAAAACCACATCTCCTTTGCCATATTGTGAACGAATACAAGTTCCTGTTCCATTGCTTGCAATTTTTCCGACTGCGCAGAAACAATGAAAACTCCCCAAAAGAAAATAAATAATGTCGCTATTTTTTTCATCATCAATATTGTAATGTATAAGTTTCTTGACTATTAACCAAATACCATCCTTGTTCTGTAATCGTTTTCATTTTAGGTACTTGTTTGCCTTCAACAGTTTCAAATACCGGTTCTTCTATTGTCTTTCCATCTTTAACCACTTTTTGCGTTTCTTGCACTTGTTTTGTAATATCATCGTAACCTCCATTTGTATTATCTTTTCTATGATATTCTTTTGGACCTTTTACGCTGGTGACTTGGTTGGTGTATAGCATATATTCTGCTTTGCGACGATTAGTTAATCCACTGCCCCTGAAGTTCACAAACGTTTGTTCACTGATTTCTTCTTCATCCGCTATCTTGCCTATAACTTCACCGCAACTCCATGAATTATAAACCAAATCTACAATAGCGTCAAATTCATATTGTTCCATTTTGCGTTTTACACCTTGTGTAAACAAAAGATATCGAGCCTGTGTTTGATATGATCCTTTTATTTTATCTTTATACCTGTTAAATGCTTCTTCTTTTGAGGCAAGTACTGTGTCTGCTGTAATACCTGTCATTTCCCCATAACCAATAGTCCAATTACCTCTGGTGTCTTTATACGCTCGGATTTTCCCATCGGGACATATCATGGCTAAAGCCTCTTCCTGCGCAGTAAATCGTATCCCGTTATCACTAACAGTCATGTCTTTATTATAATTAACTCTTTTCACTGTTAAGACCAAACTTGATTTATTCGTTCCTCCTTCGCCGTAAGAAACCGAAGCCATTATTGGTTTGTCTTTGGCTCTTTTAGAAAACCATTCGTCTTTTGGCACAAATTCTACTGTCGCCACATTATTATCTGCTGTCACTTTTAGTACAATATCATTCTCGGTCGCTTTATCCCAATCTTCAACTTTTTTATTTACTTTATCCTCCAAAATAGAAATTGACAACTCATTTTCGTTTAAGTTTTCTGTAGTTACTTTTATTACTACTGGATCATTATACGATATTTCTTTGATTGTTTTATTTTCATTATTGCACCACTCTACATTAACAATTTTCCCATTGTTGGTAATTTCTAATTCAGCGCCCGTATATTCTTGCTCAAACGGATTCTCTTTGACTCTTATTTTTATTTTTTTACCAACCCATTTGTTTATTTTTACTTCATCGGATGTGGCTGTAGTGCCGCTTACCGTTGCGTTTACATCTTTTAATTCTTTATCTTCTTCATCAATAATAGTAATGCTTACACTCTTCCCATCCAACTTGAGTACTGTCAAAACTATTTTTACAGAACTATCAGGCATGGCTTTATCTATGTTGGTCTCCTCGCCTTCTTCGGAAATGCGTACCCACCTCGATGAGGTAACCTTGGGGGGGATCTCTATCTCTTCCTTGCTTTCTTTTGCTACGCTACTTGCATTATTACCAGCCATGTTACTGTTGTTTTATATTATTGATAATTCGTCGCTGCCTTCTTTTAAGTGAAACAGCATATCCAGCGTCATCTCCTCTTCTGTCTCTTTATTAAAAAACCGGATAGCGGAATCCATATCTCTTTTTACTATTTTTACGACTTTATTGTCTGCATAGTAAATTAAAACATCGTCCATAGAAAGAGCGGTCAGTTTAAAACCGTTTTCCAAATCTTCTACCAAGCCTTTCATTCGACTTTTGCTTTCGGCGTCGGACAAATAGAGGCTAATAGCTATATTTTCTTCTCTTTCGCTCAGGAGTCTAACAAATTCATCATAGCGCCTTGTGGAGATTAATGAATCTATTTTTTGATGAAACATCTCCACCTGTTCTCTAAGATTTTCTATTGTTTTTAAGTCCACGGAGTTTTGCCAGGCGGAGAGCGTGTAGGGCATCTCTGCTTTAAATTTTATCCTATGTTCAAAGAGCGGTATCCCTGTTTTCAATTTGTCTTTGTCTATTCCATAACTTGCAACATTGTCAATGGATTCGGAAAGGTTGTCGGAATCAAACAATTGCAACTTTAATACAAACTCGGCATCTTCGCTGAGGGTGATGTCTCCGATGTTGGGCATGACTCTTACCGACAATTCCTGCAAACCGCTTTCCAGAATAAGATAATTCGCCGGTACGGTTACCGACAGTTGTCCGTTAATGTCCATGGACAACAAAGAGACGTTATTGATTTGAACATCAAAAAAACATGCTGCCGCATCAATTGAAATTTTATAAAATGGTTTTTCTATCATAACTAACTTTTATTAAAGTTTATCAATTCTAATGGTTGCCAGTTAAAAAGATTCGTTTTTTTATCCATAAGTATCAACTCTTTTTCTTGACCATACCCCATTTTTTTCTTGCTTAAACCGGCTTCAATTTTCCACATGGCAGAGACTTTTAGCCCATCGAAATTCACAGATAAAGCAAGGGCTAATATCTCTTTTACATAGGTTAATTTCCCTTCCAAAGTCATTGAGGCGGAGCCTTTCGCAGCCGCTTCGGCGCTCGCCTCAAAAGTCCATATCTTTGCCCTGCCGGCAACCTTAGCATTTAATGAAACTCCTACTTTACCCTCCATCTTTCCGGAATTAAGAGTGACGGATTTTTCTTCAGCAGTATTAATTGTTACCTCCGGATATGTTGCATCTATTCTGCCTTCAATAACAATATTACAAACTACTTCCACACCGGTGCCACACTCTTTCATAAGGTCTTGAATCAAACTGACCAATGTGCCTAATCCGGGAGCCAGCGCATTTAATCCTATTTGCAGTAAATCAATAGTGAGTGACAAACCAGCCAAAGGTTTTGCGCTAAAAGAGATGCATATTTGTCTTCCAAGATTAAAATAATCTTTTGATGCCACATAGTTCCATGTAAGGCTCAGGGAGAGGTTGGGCGTCATTGGGTCTACCTTGATGGGCGATTTAATTTTTGACATTTTTTCAACCACTTTTCCTCCTTCCAACAAAATCTCAAGCGCCTGAATCACTTTTCTCGCCGCTTCGGTTTTCTTTTTTAGGTCAGCGTTCATATTTACATCTTCCGAAGAAATAGTGAATTCCTTTTTAAAACCGTCATTATATTTTGCAGTAAACTTAAAAGAAATTTTCTTCTTATTAATATCCCAACCTAAAGCAATATTGTATTGAATATCGGAATAACTAATAATAGGACAAAAAACAGATTCGCTACAAGAATTGAATTTTAACAAATGGTTTTCGCGTTTGTCTATGGGTAAAAAGAAGTAAGATAAAAACGAAAAATCAGAGGTCTCTTCCGGTATTTTTTTGTAGGGGATCTTAATTGTTTTTGCATTGGTGGGTTTATCGTCAAAATGAAATTGAGAATGTGCATTGCCCATTAAGCATTTATTCGCATTTTTCCGAACAGCATCCACTGCAATTTCTTTCCCGTTATAATGACTTACCATAAAAACATACCTCGAAACCGTACTATCAAGAAGTTTTATGGTCTTCTCTTTATCATCTTGTCCGATTTTCAAATCAATCTTATCGAATGAACATCTTTCGACTTTGTCTTTATTTAATTGTTGCGCATTATTTCCCATAAGTTATTTATATCTTTAATAATTTTGTTTTCCCTTATTCTAAATTACACTTCGTCAAACTTGTGACAAATGGAGAGGAGTTACTCCATAAAAACCTCCACAAAAACATGATTAGATTCGAGACCATAATAAGTTACCCAAACTTCATATCTACCAGACTTTATCGGAATTTGAACGTAATCTAATGCATTCACATTCAAATAGCCACGAGAATAAGCTCCCTCATCCAATTCGGCATCACTAAGATTTTGAGCATCATTAATTTTTTGTTGCTTATATTCTGATATTTCAGGAATGTATGGAGTTTTATGGGCTGCTCTTTTATTAAAAAAATTACCGGAATATACAATATCTCCATCTTCAGGCTTTATATGGAATATTTCTTTGGAAAAGTTATGATATTTTAACGCCCTCAAAATGGATATTGAATAAGCAATACAAACAGGAATAACCCTTTTTTCATCCAAACTGTGAAAAAATATCTTTTCCGGAACGTTAATTTTAAGAATGTTCACTTCATTTATTTTGTGAGGAAAATTTGGTGAACAAGGACACATTACTGTTTCTACACTTTCAAAATCAATATTTTCAAACTTTTTCGGTATAAACTCTATTGTTTTCATCTTATTATTATTTTTAGTTCTTAATATATTATGCCCGCATGTAGTTAGCATTAATAACAACAGCGTATAAATTAAATATTTCTTCATTATTCTTTATTTCTATTTTATTCTTTTATTGTATTCCTGATTTTAGGTTCAACTTTTTAACAGTGATTTTACAGCCTGAACAAAAATCTAAAAATCCATTAGCAATGCCGTACATTACACAATCATTTGGCTTAAAACAATGGGATCCTAAACCATGACCAGGTCTGGTATGCTGATTATAGTAGTCTGGCGTTTTATCTAATATCGTGCCACCACTTGCCAATCCCATTTTGTGACCTGCCTCATGAATCATTGTCCGAGTTATAGCAATATCATTTCTGTTAGTTCCGCCAATCTCACTGGTTGTAATAAATGGAATTTTTCCACCAGCATCGCCTGTATATATATCTGTAATGATTTTAGCATTTAAAACTATTTCAGCAGGACCATTAGTTATATTTTGCAAATTGCTTAGTTCAACTTTTACATCTTCGTAATATTGTCCGTTCTTTTGGGGAGTACAAGCTGTTATCGGGATATTTATTGTATTTGTACCCTGTCTAAAAGAAGCACTGATAAACCAGTTAGTCATATCAATGCTACACCAAAGAGAATTAATAAAAGGAATAACGACCGGGTTAAGACTACTGATATTTATGGATGTATTAAAAACAACTTCTTCATCTCCACTATAAGTATTCAGGTCAGTATATGCAATACCTAAGCAGTATGGCACATATTTGGATATATTAGGGTCTAAATTAAAAGCATCCTCAGATGCTTGTCTAAACAGAGCCTCATCAGCCTCATCAATACTTGGCTTATAATAATCAATCTCTGCATTTGTTGGAATTTCCTTGAATAAAATATCGCAAGAATCAAATTTGTTTTCAAAAACATTTCCTATATTAGTTGGCGAATGTTTCAAATTTTTCATCTTTAGTTCCACATAATAAAGTAATCGTTTAGTTTTAATCTTGCTTTTTGCCGTAACTTCGTTGTTGTTTTTATCAACAGCTTTAATAGTAAAAACATTACCTCCTGCCGGCGAAACAAATACCTTGCCTGCGTCAATAATTTTTTCACCGTTACTGTCAGTAGTAAAATCAACGGATTCACTGTATTTGTAATCGGGGCTATTTTCTGGTGAAGATGGGTCATTATTATAAACTACTTTTTTATTAGACTCCAATTTAACTGTGAAGTCGAATGCTCCGGGCTTGTCGAACTTGACCTTTAACCTCAGTTTTTGTCCAAGCCTGTCAATGTGAGTAACAGTTTTTCTATCTACATGATTCTCTGCGTTTTTTTGTATATTGACATACTGTGTAACTTCAGCGTCTGTTTTTTCATTGACTCCTTCAAGTAATTCAATTGAAACTATTTTAGCCTCTTCTTTTTGAGTTTCTTGCTCCTTTTGAACTTCTTGCTCCTTTTGAATTTCTTGCTCCTTTTGAATTTCTTGCTTCTTTGGAACTTCTTGTTCCTTTTGGACTTCTTGTTCCTTTGGAATCTCTTGCTCTTTTTGAGCCTCTTGTTGTTTTTGAGCCTCTTGTCCTCCTTTTATCAGAGTTTTCATCTCTTTTATCACACTTTTTGCCCCTGTTCCATCGATTGCCATAGCTCAAAACTTTTTAATTATTGTCCCGTATTCGTTATCTCGATGATCCCTGCCCACATGCACATCAGTTTGCAGTTATCCACTAAGGCGGGTTGTCCTTTTACCATCACGTTCATGCTGCCGGGTATCCACGGTGAGGTGGTGTTGGGGATGCAGGGCATCTCTTGCAGTTTGCCGTAGTTGGCGGCTGTTGCGGAGGCGACGGTTGGGTTTGCCAACGATTTGCACTGTCCGAAGGGCATGACGTTCATCATCGGTTTGTAATCCTGTATGTTTGCCATGTTGTTGCCGTGCAGGTTCACCGGGTTCATGGGGTGCATCACTCCCAGGTCCGACTGGTCGGACCCGAAAGAACATTTCAACTTTGCTCCTTTACATACGTAATTTGGCATCTCTTTTAATTTTTAATTAATTTTGATGTTACTTGCATAGAGGTCTAATCCGCTACCGCCGTCCAATTTCATGGAGCTGTCGGATTTTTGTTCATGGTTTTTGGAATAGATCAGCATTTTGTCGGAAGCCTCAATGCGCATTGTTTCGGCGCTGAGTTGATATTTTTCGGTGATGGCTTCGTCTTTACTGGCGCCGATTTCTATGATTTGGTTGCTACCTACGCTCAGGGATTCGTTATTTCCTATGCTTGTGTCCATGTCGTTGCCGGCGTTGATGGTGATATTGGCTTCTGCGGCGGTCGAGATGTTGTTTTTGGCGTTGGTGGTGATGTTGTTTCCTGCTGTTTCGTTGATATTTTCGCCTGCTTCGCGGTTCATGTCCACGCCTGCTTTCATGTTGATATGGTTGCCGGCTTCCATGATGATGTTGTTTTCGGCGTAGAGTTCGATGTTGCCGGTGGATTGCAGTTTTATCAGTTTTTCGTCGGTGGAGAAGGTGAGGATGTAGTTGAATTTTTCGTTGTCATAGATTTTGATGTATCCGTCTTTTCCTTCGTCGTATATTTCGATGGTGTGTCCGTTGCGTGTGCGGATGGCTTTGACGTCGTTGGTGTCGGAGTACCAGCCGCTGCCCGGGTGTTGTTGTCCGTGGTAGAGCGTACCGGTAACGTAAGGTTTTTCGGCGTTTCCGTTTTCGAAGGCTACCATCACTTCTTCGCCGATTTCGGGTATGAAGTAGAAGCCTTTGTTGTCGCCGCCGTGGGGTTGGGCGATGCGGATCCATGGGGTGATCATGTTGTCGTCGTGTTCTTTTTGCCAGAGGAACTGTACGCGTACACGTCCAAGCTCGTAGGGGTCTTTGTTGTCCATAACCACAGCGCGTTGTGTTTCGGTTTTGGGGTAGTGTTCGCTGAAGTCGTAAGGGGGGAGTTCGCAGGTGGCGGGGATAGCCGTAAAGACGTTTTCGTACTTTCCGCGGACGTCGGTGGTATGGATGATTTTGCAGACTAAGAGTTCGTCGTGGGCGCAGGTTCCGCGTTCATTGTCGCCTTTGTCGTAATACTCTTCGATTTTGAAGATGCTGCCTA
>JGI24702J35022_10002200_pt1 | contig 12010 bp, 5 predicted proteins | sample TergutTh196P4_FD_35022 | JGI IMG/M metagenome (IMG submission 35022)
CCGGAGTGGAAATAGCCGTAAGAACTTATCAACAACAGGTTGATGTAAAACTGGGTGATATTCCCTTTAAAGTTGAAAAACTGGCATGGGTTGATGAGGGTTTTTTCAGTCTGTTCAACACGTCTTTCATCTATGGTTCGCCGGAAGAACTGTTTGCGCAAAAGAATATGATTGCTCTTTCCGAATCGCAGGCAAAGGTGTTTTTTGGCGAAAGAAATCCGCTTGGCGAAATACTGATGCTCGACAACAGGCATCCGGTGGAAGTAAAAGCCGTTTTCAAAGACTACCCTGTAAACTCATCTTTATATGGCAATCAGATGATTGGATATTTCATGTCGGCTCATCAAGACTGGATATACAAAGACCTGCAATGGTTAAATTTTTCGTATGAGACATTTTTCCTGCTTGCTCAGGGTACGGATGCAACAGTTGCAGAAGCCGGAATGCAGCAGTTGCTTGAAAAGAATATGCCCCCCGAGATGATTGAATCCTTCCCTTTTAAAATCATACTGCAACCCTTGACCAAAATTCATTTGTATTCAAAAGATATTGGCAATGGGGGATTTACCTGTAATCTTGGGGATATCGGACGGGTTAAAATGTTTTCGTTGCTGGCGACAATTATTCTGTTAGTAGCCTGCATCAACTACATGAACCTTTCGACAGCCCGCGCACAGAAGCGCTCCAAAGAAATAGGTATCAGTAAAACGGTTGGCGCCAAAAGAAGAGAAATCATCCAGCGGCTGTATGCCGAAACGGGCATGTTTACCTTCGTGTCATTTGCTGTAGCCGTTGTACTTGTACTTATGGCGTTGCCCGTTTTCAATCAGATACTGGGACAGGATATTCATCCCGAAATTTTTCTCAATGTTAAGTTTCTGGTGGGCATATTGTCGGTTTATTTAGTAACCACATTCATTGCCGCATCCTATCCGGCGTTGTATCTGTCGGGATTTGCGCCGATAACGGTCATTCGTCAATCGGTATTTACCAAAGGCAGCAGTCATGCTTTAGTGCGGAAAGGATTGAGCGTTGTACAGTTTTCAGCGGCGACGATTTTGATTGCTTATGTGATTGTTATACAAACACAGATGAATTATGTGAACCATAAGGACAAGGGGTACGATGTTCATCGTGTTGTTGCTGTTCCCATACCCAACCTGTCGGTTATTGATGCTTTGAAGAATGATTACGTGGCGCAGGAATCGGTATTGGAGGTAGCCCTCACTTCGGGTTTCCCAATTGGTGACCAAAGCGGCAGGATGTTTTATAAAAGCATGGTTGAGATGAACGAATATCAGATTAACAAGGATATGTCCATAAATCCTATAGTAATGTATATGACAAAAACATCTTCCGAAGCGATCGACCTGCTTCAACTCAAATCAATAGCAGGTACAATTCTTCCGGAAAGCAGACCGGGCGACACCATTGTAAATATGGTTATTAATCGCAAGGCAGTTGAATATATGGAAACAACCCCGGAAGAAATCATTGGAAAAAGATTACCTGTACAGTTCGGTCAACCCATATATGTCTGCGGCGTGGTTGAAGATTTTCATTTTCGAAGCCTGCATGAACCTGTAACTCCTTTCGGGCTTCACAATTGGAGCGATCAAGGTTTCGGGCACTTATTGCTGAGAGTGAAAGAAGGAAACTTGTCGCAACAATTGCTTACGTATGAAGAAATCTTCAAAAGGCATTTTCCGAATGACCTGTTTGAAGTCCAATTTCCCGATTTGTCCATGGCAAAAGCCTACGAAGAAGACCGACGAGTCGGCGTCATGGTGTTGAGTTTTTCCATTTTGGCTATTTTGGTTGCCTGTCTGGGCGTGTTCGGGCTAACGGCGTTCATGGCGGAGCAGCGCACCAAAGAAATAGGCATCCGTAAAGTGTTCGGAGCAAGCGTATTCAGCATAGTGCAATTGTTTACCGACAATTACCTGCGACTGTTGGCGCTTTCGTTGGTCATTGCCATTCCCGTAGCGTGGTGGATAGGCGGTAAATATTTGGAAGACTTTGCCTACCGCATTTCGCTTTCGTGGTGGATGTTTGTTGGGGCGGCTTTGATAACGGTTGTGTTGACACTGGCAACCGTATGCTGGCAGGCGATTAAGGCGGCAACGGCTAATCCGGTAGATGCAATTATGAATTAAGAGTAATTGAATAATTGAATAAAAATTAAAAAAAATTGCTCATCTCAAAAAAATGGTACAAATTTGCAGTTGAATTGCAAATTTGTACCATTTTAGTTTTACGTAATGATATTCAGAAAAATAGAGAAGGCGTTATTTTCATTAATGCAAAAATATCCGGCAATTAATATCACCGGACCGCGTCAATCGGGCAAAACGACTTTAGTGCGTGAACTGCTGAAGAAACATCGTTATTTTTCGCTGGAAAATCCCGATATTCAGATGTTTGCCAAGGAAGACCCGCGCGGTTTTATCCGTTCGGCAGGCGAGCATTTCATCTTTGACGAAGTACAAAATGTACCGTCGCTTTTTTCTTATCTTCAGCAAGAAATAGACGACGGCAAGCCCAACGGAAGCGTGATTTTGCTGGGATCGCAAAGTCTTTTAATCAATGAGCGCATTACGCAAAGTCTGGCAGGCAGAGTGGCAAATTTAAAACTTATGCCGCTTTCTTTCAGCGAATTACAATCAGAGGGTCTTTTGCCTGAAAAACTAACCCGCTATCTTATTTCAGGCGGATATCCACGACTGCACAAAGAACAAATACAGCCTGTGGAGTTTTATCCGCACTACATCGAAACTTATCTTCAACGCGATGTAAGGCAAATAAAAAATATTGGCGATTTGAATGTATTCAATCGTTTTATGAAACTTTGCGCAGGCAGGGTCGGCAACATTCTCAATCTATCCACTTTAGCCAACGATACGGAGGTGTCGCTCAATACCGTCAAATCGTGGCTCTCTGTTTTGGAAGCAAGTTACATCGTTTTTTTCGTTCAGCCCTATTCGCCCAACACGAATCGCAGATGGATCAAAATGCCAAAACTGTATTTTTACGATGTCGGTCTGGCGTGCGCCTTGCTCAATATCGAAAACGAATCGCAAATAGACAGTTTTTATATGAAAGGCAGTCTGTTTGAAAATATGATTTTTTCAGAATTGATGAAAGTGCGCTACAATAACGGACTACCGGCACAATTTTTCTTCCTGTGCGATTCAAAAGGCAATGAAGTGGATTGTGTGATAGAAAAAGCCGGTGAAACTGTTTTTGTAGAAATAAAAATGTCGGAAACACTATCATCTGTACATCAGAAAAATATACGGCTATTTCGCAAAGACTGTCCGACACAATTAACAGATTACGTGGTTTATACCGGAAACGAAGATGTGGTTTATAACAATATATGCCATTGTAACTGGAAAAATTTGGATAAAATCGGATAAGAGACAATTATGAATTACGATTAATCAAAAATCAAAAATATTATGAACTTCTTTTTCTTAAAAATTTTCATCCGCAATTTATCGCGGAAAGGATTGTTTCCCATCATCAATATTGTGGGACTTTCCATAGGGTTGGCGGCAGTTTTGCTTATTTGTGCCTTCATCTTCAACGAGTATTCGTTTGATAAACAGTTCACGCACCATCAACGTATTTACCGCGCCAATGCAGACATGTCTATGCCGAGAATGGAGGGAACCATAAGTTTTGTTTACAATGCTTTAGCGCCTGCCGCGAAGGAAGAAATTCCCGGACTGGAAGCAGCCGCAAGGATTTTTGTACAGCCGGTGGTTGTGAAAACGGGCGATGTTCTTTTTAATATTGAAAGGTTTTGCTGGGCAGACGACGATTTCTTTCTTTTGTTCGATACGCCTTTCATTCATGGTTCGCCCGAAGACATTTTTTCCCAACCGGATATGCTTGCTCTTTCCGAATCGCAGGCAAAGGTCTTTTTCGGCGACAGGGATCCGCTGGGTGAAATCCTGTTGTTCGATCATCAGCGCCCAATGGAAGTAAGAGCCGTTTACAGAGATTTTCCGGCAAATTCCTCTTTTGACTATCCAATGATCGGGCATTACAGGACGTCTTATAAAACATGGCTAAACGAACTTTCATGGGGAGGAGGCCCACCCAATACAGAGACATTTTTCCTGTTGGCTCCAGGTACGGACGCAGCAGTTGTGGAAGCCGGAATGCAAAACTTGGTGGAAAAGAACTTTGAAAACCCTTATTATCAAGTCAAATTGCAACCGTTAGACAAAATTCATTTGTATTCAAAAGACCTTTTATCGTTTGGACCATATAAATTTACATGTAATCATGGAGATGTTGAGCGGGTACAATTATTTTCGTTGCTGGCGACAATTATTCTGTTAGTAGCCTGTATTAACTACATGAACCTTTCTACAGCCCGCGCACAGAAACGCTCCAAAGAAATAGGTATCAGCAAAACGGTAGGCGCCAAAAGAATACAAATCATCGCGCGACTGTATTCCGAAACGGGCATTTTGACCTTCCTGTCTTTTGCTGTTGCCATCGTATTGGCATTATTGCTGTTGCCCGTTTTCAACCTGATATCCGGACAGAATATCCAACCCGACATTTTTATCAAGGGCAAGTTTCTATCAGGCATGTTGTTGGTGTATTTGGCGACTACTTTCATCGCCGCATCCTACCCCGTGTTGTATTTGTCGGGCTTTGCGCCGATAACCGTCATTCGACAATCGGTATTTACCAAAGGCAGCAGTCATGCCTTTGTGCGGAAAGGGTTGAGCGTTGTGCAATTTTCGGTGGCTACGATACTGATTGCCTGTGTGATGATCATCCATACCCAATTGAATTACATGAACAATAAGGATAAGGGATACAACGCGCATCATGTGGTTAGCATTCCGCTTCCTGCCCATCCGGAACCGGTTTTAGACGCTTTGAAGAATGATTACGCAGCCCGGGCATCTGTATCTTCGATATCATTTTCTTCATCCGAGGGCTTCCCCGTAAGCCGGGGTGGCGGCGCAAATTTGTATAAAACATTAACGGAAATGAATGAACACCGAAAAGACAGAAATTATCCCGCAAACTCCGTGATGATGTGGCTGACCAATGCAGATTCCGAAATATTTGATGTGCTGCAACTTAAATTGATAGCAGGTGCTACGCTTCCCGAAAGATTACCGGACGACACCATTGCAAGTATTGTCATCAATCGCAAGGCGGTAGAATTTTTGGAGACGACGCCGGAAGATATTATCGGGAAAAGATTGCCCTCCGGTCTTCAAGCATATGTCTGCGGCGTGGTTGAAGATTTTCATTTTCATAGTCTGCATGAGCCTGTTACTCCTTATGGGATACACAATACAAATTCTCCGCTCCTTTTCACTGGTTTGTTGCTGAAAGTGGAAGAAGGAAATCTATCGCAGCAATTGTTCGCGTATGGAGAAATCTTCAAAAAACATTTTCCGAATGAAGTGTTTCAAGCCCAATTTCCCGATTTGATTATGGCAAAAGCCTACGAAGACGATCGTCGAAGCGGCGTCATTGTATTGTGTTTTTCCATTCTGGCTATTCTGGTAGCCTGCATGGGCGTGTTCGGGCTGTCAGCGTTCATGGCGGAGCAGCGCACGAAAGAAATAGGCATCCGTAAAGTGTTTGGAGCAAGCGTATTCAGCATAGTGCGGCTGTTTACCGACAATTACCTGCGGCTGCTGGCGCTTTCGTTGGTCATTGCCATACCCGTAGCGTGGTGGATAGGCGGTAAATATTTGGAAGACTTTGCCTACCGCATTTCGCTTTCGTGGTGGATGTTTGTTGCTGCGGCTCTGATAACGGTTGTATTGACACTGGCAACCGTATGCTGGCAGGCGATTAAGGCGGCAACGGCTAATCCGGTGAAGGCGATTAAGAGTGAATAATTATTTGGTGGTGTTAAAATAATATAGATAACTCGTTTTTTAGCTTTTGAGCATATATGCTTATCAGCTGGAACAAACTCTTTGTAATTTTTCCAATTATCTGTACAAAAACGTGAAACATCAACCTCTTGTAACCTTTCCCAAAGTTTCAAACCCATGGAAGCAATCCGTACAGGAACGAAATATGGGTAAAACACATTGCGTACTTGACGGCACGCCATTTCTCGCTGAAATATCCGCTTTCTACCAACATATTGTCTCTAACGGGACACAGCGTTGAAGTTTGCGCCTTTTTAACGTTGACGCGACACTGTTTATTTTCCATGCGGTGAACAATCTTGTGTTTACCGCATGAAAACAATCGGTCATTTCGTAACGAAACGAACTGAAAATCCCAACGGGCTCGGTGCAGCCAAATCTTTTGCGACAATTATTGTACACATCCAAAAAATCCTTATCTTTGGGGCGAATAAACAATAAAAAAATAATCCAAAAATATGACGAACCGTATTAACTTTTTTATTTTTTGCATATTGGTATCTTTTGCTATCGTTGTTTCCTGTACAAATGATATTCCCCAACGACAGGTTGTACGTTTGGACGGCGAATGGATGATTGCCAAAACTGACGGGGTGCTTCCCGATGCGTTTACATCTACAGTCCCTGTGCCGGGATTAGTAGATTTGGCTGTTCCTGCGCTCGACGCAGCGGGTACGCTTTACCCTGACGGATGGTATTGGCACAAACGCAATTTTGATCTGGAAAATACGGATTTTGAAAAAATTGAACTCAAAATCCATAAGGCGAAGTATCATACCAAAGTGTTTATCAACGGTAAATTTGCCGGTGAAAACCTTTATTGTTTTACGCCGTCGTATTTCGACGTCAAACCGTTTTTATCGCCAGCCGGGCAAACCAATGAAATTATCATTGGCATAGGCTGCAAAGATCAACTTCCCGACAGTATCCCGGATGGGTATGATATTGAAAAAATCAAATACATTCCGGGTATTTATGATCATGTGGAAATTACGCTTTCCAACAAGCCTTTTATCAATAATATCCAGTGCGTTCCCGACATTGTGAATGAAAAACTGCGTGTAGTGGCCGAAATAGAAACCGAATCATCCAAAGGATTGAACCTGTCATATTATGTTTCGGAAGCGGCTTCGGGAAAAAGGGTTACATCCAAAAAAATCAAACCAAAGACAACATCGGAGAACGGTATTGTTAAGATTGATTGCGACATTAATATGAAAGGTGCAAAGTTATGGAGCCCCGAATCGCCATTTTTGTACGAATTGAAGTTAAGTACCGGTGCAGATGACCGGCGTGTAAAATTCGGCATGCGCTCGTTTCGTTTCGATCCTGAAAAAAAGGTTGCTCTACTGAACGAGAAACCGTATTACATGCGTGGAACGAATGTTTGTATTTTTCGGTTTTTTGAAGACCCCGATCGCGGCAGTTTGCCGTGGGACAAGCAGTGGCCGGTAACATTACACGAGCGTTTCAAAGACATGAATTGGAGTGTGATGCGTTATTGCATCGGATTCCCGCCCGAACGCTGGTACGATATATGCGACAGCATCGGGTTCATGCTGCAGGACGAATTTCCCTACTGGCTGACCAAACCGACTGTAAAAGCGCCTCAAATTGCCGAAGAATACCGTCGCTGGATGCGCGAACGGTGGAATCATCCGAGCGTGGTCATCTGGGACGGACAAAATGAAACAGAAACTGATGAAACCGGTATAGCCATCAAAGCAGTTCGTGATCTCGATCTTTCCGGCCGTCCGTGGGAAAACGGTTGGGCAGCGCCTGTGGATCAGGCAGACCCTATCGAAGCGCATCCCTATCTGTATGGAAAGTACATCGGGGTTAATGCTAAAGAACCGGAAGAAGGATACAAGAAAAACTTTTTTAGCGTTATCCGCCGTCCGGGCAATGATGTACAGGATCGTATCAACAGAAAAAACAGAAGGGCTAATTTGCCAAATGTTACTTTTGACCATCCTGTGATCATCAACGAATATGGTTATATCTGGCTGAACCGCGACGGGTCAACCACTACGCTTACCGACAATATATATGTCAACCTGTGGGATGGTAAAAACCTGACTGCTCAACAACGTTTAGAAATATATGCACGCCGGTTGGCTGAATTAACCGAATACTGGCGTGCACACCGCAGGGCAATCGGAGTACTGCATTTCTGCGGTTTGGCTTATTCCCGCTCCGAGGAACCTCGTGGACAAACTTCGGATAATTTCATAGACATCAAAAACTTAACTTTCCAACCTGAATTTTATAAATATGTAAAACCCGCATTTGCTCCTGTCGGTTTGATGATCGACACATGGGAAAAGGAATATGCCGGCGGGGATAAAATCAATGTTCCGGTGTTTGTGATCAACGATCTGGAACAACCGTTTCATCAGGAAATTCAATTGAGTTTTTTGCTGGATGGACAAACTGTTTCCACTTACAAAAAAGAGGTAAATGTGAAACCCTACGAAGTGTTGACCGTTCCTTTTGAGGTGCTCATACCGGATCAAGCCGGAACCTATCTGATGAAGGGCGAATATACGTTGAACAATGAAAATGTGTACAGTTTAAGGGATATTCCTGTATATTAGATAAAATTAAAAATGAAAACATCAGTAAAATTGATTATTGCAACTTCGATTGTTTTTTTATCCAATCAAGTTGTATTGTCTGCACAAAATTCAGATGAGGTTATCTATTACAGCAAATACGGAGCTGTGGGCGATGGCGTAACCGACGACTTTGACGCCATCATCAAGGCACATAACGCCGCGAATGAGGCAGGTCTACCTGTTCGGGCAGATGCAGGCAAAACATATTACATCGGCAAAGCAAACCAAACCGCCGAGATACAGACCGACACCGATTGGGGCGATGCAAAATTTATCATCGACGACTCAAAGGTTGATGTCCAAAACCGTAACAGAAATATATTCAACGTGACATCAAAATTTCCCTCAACACGAATAACAACAGTAACACTGCTCAAAAAAAACCAGCAGAAACTCGACCTGTCGTTGCCGCACGGTTCATTCATTGAAGTAACCGACAGAACGGTTATGCGTTATATTCGCGAGGGGTTGAACCAAAACAACGGTTCGGCGCAGATCGACGTGTTTGTCGTCGATAAAAACGGAAATGTGGACATGAAAGCTCCGATTATTTGGGACTTTGACAATATCAGTTCTATGACCGCATATCCCATCGATACCGAAACGCTGACCGTCAAAGGCGGACGTTTCACAACCATTGCCAACCAGGCCGAATCGCAATATACTTACTACGCTCGCAGCATAGGCATAACACGTTCAAACGTGGTGATCGATGGGGTGTATCACGATATCACCGGAGAACTTGACCACGGCGCCCCATACGGCGGATTCATCACAGTGTCGAATTGTGCCGATATAACAGTACAAAACTGCATATTGACCGGACATAAGGTCTATGTGACCATAGGCGCCGCCAATGCTCCGGTTTCGATGGGAACGTATGATATTAGCGTCAACAAGTCCATTAATGTAACATTCAGGAATTGCAGGCAGGTAAACGATATTCACGACTCAAGCAGGTGGGGGATAATGAGTTCTAACTATTCAAAAAATATCACATTAGACAATGTGGCGTTTTCGCGCTTCGATGCGCACATGGGCGTAGCAAACGCAACAATCAAAAATTCGGTTCTCGGACACATGAGTATCAATATCATAGGGTGCGGCGTGTTCCTTGTAGAGAACACTAAAGTATGCGGTGCGGGTTTCATCAATCTGCGCAGCGACTATGGCAGCACATGGGAAGGAGAGATCATCATACGCAACTGCGAATACTTTCCGCGCAATGGCGCACAGGCCGACGCCGTACTGATCAACGGCAGCTATTCGGGTCAACACGATTTCGGGTATACGTGCTACATGCCGAAAAAAATAACGATTGACGGCCTTGTAATCAACGACATGAACCCGGTGGACGACTATAAGGGGCCAAAAATTTTCGCCCCTTTTAACAACGCTTATACGAGCGAAGCGTTTATAGAAAAATATCCGTATGTGATCACCAGGGAAGTCGAGATCAAAAATTTGACCATCAAGAGCGGAAAACCATATATTATTAGCAACAACCATTTTATGTTTCGAAATGTTAAAATTTTATAGATACTGCTTCATTTTGAATCAATAAAAAGAAATTTATATCGATTATCTAAGGTTTTTCCAATAAATACACTTTTTTAGATGCACTATTGAAAAAAATTATTACCTTTGCAAGAAATTTCCGAATCATCTTATGGATGGTGATTTTGTAAATATTGTTGATTAAAAATAAAATAGTTATGGATGATGGTCCTTATCCGAGTTACCGTAAACAGAAAGTATTAATCTTTCCGTAAGGAGACCATCATGTACGGTTTCCTTGCGGAGTAAAATTTTGTAAGGAGATTGTAAGATGAACGAAATCAAAATTTTTTTCAGGCAACTTCTCGACACGAAAAGTTGGAAAGCCCTAAAACAGGGGCTTAATAAATTGGAGCCGTTCCAAATTGCCGAGTTGATTGAATCTCTCCCGAAACAGGAGCAGGTTTTATTATTCCGTATTCTGCCTCGCAAATTGGCAAAGGAAATATTCCAACACCTCTCGCACGACGAGCAGGAAGACATCATTGAGGGAATTGCGGGAAATGTTACCCAATTGTCCGAATTATTGAACGATTTGGATCCTGACGATCGTACCGCATTTTTCGAGGAATTGCCGGGAAAAGTAAGTCAACGGCTGATGCAAATGATGTCGGCAGAGGAACGCTCAATAGCCACCCGGTTGTTGGGCTATCCCAAAGACACCATCGGTCGTTTGATGACGCCCGAATATGTCGCGGTCAAGCCACATTTTACAGTACAACAGGCGTTAGAGCATATCCGAAAATTCGGACATGATTCCGAAACGCTAAATGTAATTTACATCGTGGACAATAACTGGAAACTTATTGACGATATTCGTATCAGGGAAATCATTCTGGCGTCGGCTGAACAAACCATAGGCGAAATCAGCGACAACCGCTTTGTATCGCTCAATGCGTACGACGACAAGGAAGAAGCAGTACAGGTTTTTCAGGATAACGACCGTGTGGCTTTGCCCGTAACCGGTAGTGACGGGACACTGCTGGGCATCGTAACCGTCGACGACGTGATGGATGTGATTGAACAGGAAGCCACCGAAGACTTCCAGAAATTCGGGGGTACCGAAGGATTGGATTTATCGTACACCAAGACGTCGCTGTTCGATTTGGTAAAAAAACGTTCTGTATGGCTCATCATCCTGTTTCTGGGCGAATTGCTTACCGCCTCGGCAATGGCGCATTTCGAAGAGGAAATAGCAAAAGCGGTGGTGCTTGCCCTATTCATTCCTCTGATTATTTCGAGCGGGGGTAACTCCGGTTCGCAGGCTGCCAGTCTTATCATTCGTTCCCTCGCTTTGGGCGAATTGAAGTTGAAAAGTTGGTGGTATGTTATGCGCAAGGAAATTTTTTCAGGTTTTTTCTTAGGCTCCATATTAGGAATAATAGGATTTATCAGAGTATTGATTTGGCAAAAAGCAGGGTTTTATGATTACGGAGAATTCTGGGTGTGGATAGGTGCAAGCGTATCGTTGGCATTGATATTCGTGGTGCTTTGGGGAACTTTATCAGGTTCGATGATTCCCTTCATACTGAAAAAATTGAAGTTAGACCCTGCTACGGCTTCGGCGCCTTTCGTGGCAACATTGGTGGACGTGACAGGATTAGTTATCTTTTTTTCGGTCGCAGCGCTGTTCCTGGGAGGAAAACTTCTTTGAAATTTATTTTTTGTTTATTTTGTTGGAATACTTTCCTGATATTTCAGCGCCTCAACCATAAGCAGGTCATTTTGAGTGGTTATTTTTATATTCTCAAGATTTCCTTCGGTCAGGAAAATGATATGTCCGGCTTTTTCAAACACAGAGGCATCGTCGGTAAATTCCGGTAAATAAGGGCATTCGTATGCCTTTTTGAGAAGTGCGATGTCGAAAACCTGCGGGGTCTGTATCAGACGCAATGTGGTGCGGTCAAG
>JGI24702J35022_10002201_pt1 | contig 12010 bp, 11 predicted proteins | sample TergutTh196P4_FD_35022 | JGI IMG/M metagenome (IMG submission 35022)
AACATTGTACGAAGAGTTTCTCGGAAAACCCAACGGACACCTTTCACACGAATTGCTACACACTTATTATACGGAACGATTCAAATATTAAAGAGTTGTTACATCAAGATCATGGGGCTGTCTTAAAAGTAGTTAGTGGCTTTTGAAACAGCCCTATCGTCTAAGCACCGAAAATTAAAAATAAACTTTTTATTATTTAATTTTTAATTTTTAAACGTTGGTATTTTTTAAAACTATATACATTTATTTGGTTTAGGCATTCTATTTTATAATTATGAAACTACAATTTATTGGCGCTTCGGGAGGCGAGGTTACGGGAAGTAAATTTTTGTTAACCACAAAAGAAAATCAGAAAATATTGATTGATTGCGGGATGTATCAGGGAAAAGGCATGGAAACCGACGCCATGAACCGCGATTTAGGCTTTAATCCATCTGAAATTGATTTTATTCTTCTCTCTCATGCTCATATAGATCATTCAGGGTTAATTCCTTATCTTCATAAAAATGGTTTTAAGGGTAAAGTGTTCTGCACACCTGCAACAAGAGATTTGTGCGCTATAATGCTTCCCGACTCTGGAAAAATTCAAGAATCTGATACAAAACAATTCAATAAGAAAAGAGCGTTACAAAAACTACCGCCGGTAGAACCCATTTATACCATGCAGGATGCATCTTTGTGTATGGGACATTTTATCAGTATTCCTTACAATCTCTCTTTTTCGCTCACACCCACTTTTACTTTCGAGTTTTACGATTCGGGACATATTCTTGGCGGAGCATCCATTTATATATCCTTTGTGGAAAATAACGAGAAAAGAACTTTACTCTACACCGGCGATGTAGGACGATATAACAAACGAATTTTGCCTGATCCCTGTCACTTACCCCAGGCAGATTATATCATGTGCGAATCAACGTATGGGAACAGATTGCATGAATCTATTGAAGATGCAGAGCAACAACTGATGTTGATTGTTTTAGATGCCTGCGCCAAAAGAAGAGGAAAACTAATTATCCCTTCGTTTGCCATTGGAAGAACACAGGAGATTGTTTATGCGTTGCACCGCCTTAAAATTGCAGGAAATTTACCGGCAATTGATATTTTTGTGGATAGTCCGTTAGCGGTATCTGCCACTAGTATTTTCCGACTACATGCAGAAAATTTTAATGAAGAGATGCAGCAGTTCATTATCTCCAATCCAGATCCTTTTGGGTTTGAAAATTTGCATTATGTAAGAACTATTGAGGATTCAAAAAAATTAAATACATATAATAGCCCTTGTATTATCATTTCAGCATCAGGGATGATGGAAGCGGGGCGTGTGAAGCATCATTTGGCGAATAACATTGATAACCAGCGAACCACAATTCTTTCGGTAGGTTATTGCGCTCCATCCACATTGGGCGCAAAAATTATGCGCGGTGATAAAACGGTTTCTATTTTTGGCGTAAACTATAAAGTAAACGCGCATTTAGAAAATATACAATCTTATTCAGGCCATGCGGATTATAGTGAGATGTTGCGCTATCTTAGCGCTCAAAACCCTGAAACTGTGAAGAAGTTTTTTATTATTCATGGTGAAGATGATGCACGGAGGGCATTTGCTGAAAAGATTGCCGTAAAAGGATTTCAAAATGTTGTGATTCCGAAATTTAAGGAAGAATTTGAAACCTAAATTCAACCTATAAATGCAACTTTGCTTTGTTGTAATTTAACCTTGATTGGTGTTATTATTTTAGCAATAGCCTCCGACTTCGACGCTTTTCTTAATTAATCACTTGATATTCAATGTTTTTGCTTAAAACGTATTCACCACATTGTTTTAATTTTGGCTAAATCATTCTAATAAATATTTCAAAAACCCACGCAAATATATAAAAATCATAAAACACAATATTATAAAAAAATTCATGTTTATTTGCAGATTAATAATCCATTTTTATGAAAAAACGTATTTATCTGTTATTACTATCTGTAATCGTTATTTTCTTTTCGTGTAGAGATGAATCGGGCGATTTTGTAGAACAACTTTTTACCGACCAACAAATTACCAATGCGCTTAGAGACTGCATAGAAATTGCTTCAGACAGTACACTCAATACGCTCTGTATTGTAGATACGCTGAAAGAGGAATATGGATACTCCTATTATGATTCAAAAAACTACCGTATAACACTTCCCGCCGGCGCCCAACAAGTAGTAGATACATTATCCGAATATGGTTTTGGCGAAACTATTGATACGCTGATTATGAATATGAACAGAGCGGCAGAACTTTGCGGAAACAAAATAAAATCGCAATTTTTAGATCCCATCAGAAAAAATATTACTTTTCCAAAACCAAATGCTACCTTACACGGCGGAAATAATGCGATTACGGATTATGTGAAAGAAACAAAACAAAACGAATTTATATCCTTACTCACCACCTCAGTTTTGTTTGAACAGTTTAATACATTGGAAATTACTACTACTTGGGATAGCTTGCAAGTAGCCTATTACAAAATCACAGATCATTATTTCTATAAAGATATTTTAACTTCTACCGCACAACAAATGACCGATGGATTTTTTATGAAAATGGCATCTGTGGAAGAGGCGGTTAGAAAAAATCCTGATTTGAGAGGTAAACCGGATAGTTGGCTGTATAAAGTTTTTGCTACACTAAAAGATTAATCTATTTTCATTTTTTCTTATGAAATTACTTGTAAAATATTTAAAATTATTAGGTTGTTGTTTTATTTGTTTTTGTTGCAATCTCTCTCTACGCGCTCAAACAGTTGATTTTACTTATGCTGCAACTTATTATCATTCAATCCATTACAAAGGAATTGCGTGGGTAAGTTCGGGCGAACAAGCCAGAAGTTGTCAATTTAATTTGGTAAATGTGATAGACAGTTTTTTATATGTGCAAGTGAATGTTGCTGGAATAGAGGCTGGAAGAGTACTGGCAAAACCTGATAGTATTCTGTTAATTAACAAGTTGCAAAAACAATTCTACGAAGGCGACTATTCATTTTTTAATCATTTATTGGATATTGATTTTAATTTTGATTTTTTCTCTATTCAAAATTTTTTTAATGGGATTCCTGTTTATCTTCCCGAAGAGGTAACCCTTGCTTATGAAGGCGAACAATTTATGGATAATTTTTCTCTATTTAAATCACTAATTTGTAACTATGAAGAATATGAATTAGAATTGAATATCAAAAAAGTAACTTTTAATGAAGTTCCGGAAGTGAGTATCCAAATACCCAAAAATTTTACACCAATAATGAACAATGATTGGTGATTAATCATTAACCATTAATCGCCATGTTTTACAAAAAAGCAATAACAACAGATATACCAAAAATTAAATCGCTTTGGAAAGAGGTGTTTGGGGATTCTGAGGATTACATTCATAGTTTTATTACTCATTTTGGAATTGATGGTTGTTATGTTTGCGAAATTAATGATGAGATTATAGCCATGGCATTCGCCATACCCACTACTTTATCTTACATTGACAATAATTCCCCTTCAAATTTTGAAGGGGTGTCGAGCGAAGCGAGACGGGGTAGTTTACATTTAAAATACCTTTACGCCTGCGCCACACATCCCAATTTTCGCAAACAGGGAATTATGGAAAAACTATTGACTACTATTTATGCAGAAACCTGTAGTGAAAATTATGCCGGTATCTTTTTGCATGCAGCCAATCATTCTTTGCAAAACTATTATAAAAAATTAGGGTTTGAAGATTATTTTTTCCGTAACCATTCGTTTTATTGTAAACACAATGAGCACAAAGATGGCACAAAGGACACAAAGAGTGAAACTCTTGATTTCAATAATTTATCTTCTTTACAAAACCATTTACTGTTAAAAAAAATAAAAACTATTACCCCTGATAATTATTACCAAAAAAGAATTAAGAAATTAGAAAATTTCTCTTTTATTAATTGGAATACAGATTTTTTTATATTTCTGAATGAAACTGGAACTCATTTTTTTGAATATGAAAACAGTATCTTTTCTTTCAGAACCAATGATAACCTGATTATCATTGATGAATGGTTAGCGGAAGATACTCAAAACCAAATTGCGAACTTGTTATTTGAACAATATCCTGATTTTGAGACCATTCAAGTTAGTTCAATGGAAAATAAGACTTGCTGTGGACAAATAAAATGGTGTAGATCATTCGAGCATAAATCGAAAAATGGGTATTTTGCTTTCGCTATGGAATAAATTTACCTCCCTAACTTCTACTTGTCTGTATGCTATTCTAAAAGTTTTCTATTTTTTTTCCTCCATAATTTTTAGAAAAACATTTTTAATTGTCTGTGTGTAATTTTAAAAATTTCATGTTTATTTGCAGTCCTATTTTTATAATGCAATTTATCTTATGAAAAACAAATTATTTTTATTATTCTTTCTTTTTATTTTTATTTTAAACAGTTGTGTCAAAGAGAAGATTGTTTGCACAATTACCTCGCCCGCAGAGAACTCCATGTTTTCCCTATCTCAATCCATTGAAGTAAACGTGGAAGCCTCTACTACAAAGGGTTCAATAATTCAAGTACAACTATTGGTTGATGATGAAGCCATTCAATCTCTCACCAAAGAACCTTATCAATTTACTATTCCACCCAAAACAATTCCAGTAGGTCTGCATCTCATTACAGCAGTCGCATACAACTCCATGAATAATCAAGAAGTAGCAAATGTTTATATCACTATTGAAGAATAAGAATGATAACTTTTTTTAGAATCCATAAAGAGGGAACCGTTTCTATAATCATTGCATTTATTATTGCTGTTGCGTTGATATGGGTGATTTTTAATTTTTGTCAAATTTCATATTTATTTAAAACAATACTAATATTGTGTTGTGTTTTTTTCTTGGGATTGGTTATCTATTTTTTTCGCATACCCAATAGAAGTATAAATAGAGATGAAAACGCCATTATTGCTCCCGCCGATGGAACAATTGTACAAATTTTAGAAGAAGTAGAAACCGAATACTTTAATGAGAAGAGAATTCAAATTTCCATTTTTATGTCGCCTTTAAATGTGCATGTAAATTATTATCCTATTGATGGAGAAGTAATTTATGTTAAATATCACCCTGGAAAACATTTTATTGCAAGTTTGCCCAAAGCATCCAAAGATAACGAACATAACACCGTAGTTCAAAAACATAATAACGGAGAAGAAATAATGTTTCGTCAAATTGCCGGTATTATGGCGCGCAGAATTGTAAGTTATGCCAAAGAAAATGAAATTGCTGAGCAGGGAAATGAAATAGGAATCATTAAGTTTGGCTCGCGGGTAGATGTTTTTTTACCGTTATCTGCAAAAATTAATGTGAAATTGAACGAAAAAGTAAAATCAAAAATTACACATTTAGCCTATTTCGATTAGTTTTTTTTCAGTATGAAACTCAGTATTATTATTGTAAACTACAACGTTAAATATTTCCTGATGCAATGTTTGCAATCGGTGCAAAAGGCTATCGCCGGTATTGAAGCGGAAGTGATTGTGGTGGACAACGCTTCTTCCGATGATTCGGTGGAGATGCTGAAAGAAAAATTTCCCTGGATTAATGTTATTGCAAATAACGAAAATAAAGGATTTGCTTACGCTAATAATCAGGCTATTAAACTTGCCAAAGGTGAATTTGTACTTTTACTCAATCCCGATACTTTAGTTGAAGATGATACTTTTACGAAATGTATCGAATTTATGAATCAAACACCGGATGCGGGGGCGATAGGAGTGAAGATGATTAATGGAAACGGTGAATTTCTTCCCGAATCCAAAAGAGCATTACCCATTCCTTCCGTTGCTTTTTATAAAATATTCGGATTAGCAAAACTGTTCCCAAAATCAAAAAAGTTCGGCTCTTACCATTTAACCGGTTTAGACAACGAAAAAACACAATCGGTAGAAGTTTTATCAGGCGCCTTTATGTTTCTTAGAAAAAAAACATTAGAAGAAACAGGAGTTTTAGATGAAACTTTTTTTATGTATGGGGAAGATATTGATCTTTCGTATCGTATTACCAAATCAGGATACAAAAACTACTATTTGCCCAATACTAGAATTGTACATTACAAAGGAGAAAGTACAAAAAAAGGAACTGTAAATTATGTGATAGTCTTTTACAAGGCGATGCAAATATTTGCCAAGAAACACTTCGCTAGCGGTAATAAATTTTACATATTAATACTCAATCTGGCAATTTGGCTACGCGCTTCATTGGCAATAGGAAAACGAGTGGTAACTTCGTTACTTTTGCCCATTTTAGATATTGCAGTTATTTACGGCGGAATGTTATTATTAGCATTCTATTGGCAGGCTCAAGTGCTGTTTTACAGAGAAAGTCATTTTCCTCGTTATTATTTTTTCTTGGTCATTCCGTGTTATATTACTATTTGGGTACTTTCGGTGGCGTTTAGCAAAGGATATAAAAAACCTTATTCCACTTTCAAAACCAACCGCGGCATTATTATTGGCACAGTTGCCATTTTACTCATTTACGCTTTACTGCCCGAAACAATTAGATTTTCGAGGGCAGTTTCGATTTTTGGCGCAGTATGGACTGCTGTAGCTATGAATGGGTTACGTTATTTGTTTCATGTATCCGGAATGAAAGGATATAGATATGCCAATGCCAACAAAAGAAAGATTCTTATTGTTGGAAAATTAGAAGAAACGGAACGAGTAGCCTTGCTTGCTCAAGCAGGTAGTCAAAAACCTGAAGTGATTTATGCAATCGAAAATTCATCAGCAACTGAGATAAAAAATTTTATCAAAGAAAATAAGATTAACGAATTGATTTTTTGTTCAAGAGATGTAAACGTAAAAAGTATTATTTCACATTTAATTGAATTGAAATCGTGTTCCGTGTCTTGTAAAATAGCCCTACAGGATACGCCGGTAATTATCGGAAGTAGGAATATTCAAGCACCTACGGGGGTGAAGAAAAATACAGATTATCTTCTTAGTTCAAAATTCTTTCCCAAATAAACAGTTCTTACATATTCATCTTTGGCGAGTTCTTCGGCAGTTCCTGTTTTGATAATTTTCCCCTCAAAAAGCAGGTAAGCTCGGTCTGTAATTGACAAAGTTTCATGTACATTGTGGTCGGTAATTAAGATACCGATATTTTTCTCTTTTAATTTCCAAACTATTGTTTGAATATCTTCAACGGCAATAGGATCCACTCCTGCGAAAGGTTCGTCTAATAGAATAAATTTAGGATTAGATGCTAAGCAGCGCGCAATTTCTGTTCTTCTGCGCTCGCCACCTGAAAGATTTTGCCCTAGATTTTTTCTTACTTTTTGAATATTAAACTCTTGAATTAAACTTTCTAATTTATTATCCTGTTCCTCTTTACTCATACCACTAAATTGTAAAATAGCGCGAATATTATCCTCCACAGAGAGTTGCCTAAAAACGGAAGCTTCTTGAGGCAAATAAGAGATTCCCTTTTGCGCACGCTTATACATGGGTAGTTTGGTAATATCTTCATCATCTAAAAAAATATTTCCTGAAAAAGGTTTAATAATTCCCACTATCATGTAAAAAGAGGTAGTTTTTCCGGCGCCGTTAGGACCAAGCAACCCTACAATCTCTCCTTGTTTTACATCAAAAGAGGCTTCATTCACAACTTTGCGTTGCTTATAAATTTTAACTAAATTTTCGGTACGAATGGTGTGACTCATAATTTTTATTTTTCTACTTCAAAATTATTCTATACTGTTTTACAGCGTTTTACATACTCGTGTCGCAAATGTGCCGCAAATGAAACATAAGCAACAATAACCTGTAAAACATTGTGCGGCAAAAATATAAATTCTTTTTAATAAACAAACATAATTTTGAGTTGAATATTACATCCTTTTTACAAAGTAACAATATAATAATTCTTCTTCCCCCGCTGAACCAAAATATATTTTTCATTCAATACGGACGATAAATTAACCATGTAAGTATCAGTAATTTTCTCTTTATTAATAGAAACGCCGTTTTCTTTCAAGGTTCTTCTGGCTTCGCCCTTGGAAGGGAATATTTGTGTGGCATCGGTCAAAAAATCTACAATATTAATACCTTGTTCTATAATCGTTTTGTCAATTTTTACTTGGGGAACGCCCTCAAAAACAGAGAGAAATGTTTTTTCAGGAAGCGCTGATAGAGATGCTGCCGTTCCTTTGCCAAACAGAATATCAGATGCAACTACGGCAGCATTGTATTCCTCTTCTGAATGAACGCGACAGGTTACATCTTTTGCCAACGCTTTTTGCAAAATGCGCAAATGTGGCGCTTCTTCGTGCTCTTTTTCCATTTGTTCAATCTGTTCCTTTTCAAACAGCGTAAAAATTCGGATATATTTCTTAGAATCTTCATCGGAACAATTGAGCCAAAATTGATAAAACTGGTAGGGAGATGTCTTTTCCGGATCTAACCAAATATTTCCCTGTTCGGTTTTTCCGAACTTCCCGCCATCTGCTTTGGTAATGAGCGGACAAACTAAGGCAAACGCTTCACCTCCGGTTTTCCTGCGAATCAATTCCGTGCCGGTGGTAATGTTCCCCCATTGGTCGCTGCCTCCCATTTGCAACTTACACCCGTAGTTTTGAAACAGATGCAAAAAATCGTAACCCTGAACTAACTGGTAAGTAAACTCTGTAAACGACATGCCTTCCCCCTCTCCAGAGAGTCTTTTTTTAACGGAATCTTTTGCCATCATGTAATTTACGGTGATATGTTTTCCGATGTCGCGAATAAAATCAAGAAAAGAGTAATGGCACATCCAATCGTAGTTGTTTACTAACAATGCCGTGTTAGGCGCGTTCTCTTCAAAGTTCAAAAATTTGGCAAGTTGTTTTTTAATTTCTTCCTGATTTTTTCGTAATGTTTCTATATCCAACAGATTACGTTCCTGCGATTTTCCGGATGGGTCGCCGATCATTCCGGTAGCGCCGCCCAGCAAGGCAATTGGTTTATGCCCGCAAAGTTGTAAATGTTTGAGCATCATTACGCTTACCAAGTGTCCAATATGTAACGAATCGGCTGTAGGATCAATTCCCACGTATGCCAAAGTCATCTCTTTTTGCAACTGTTCTTCCGTTCCGGGCATGGTATCGTGCAACATACCGCGCCATTTTAATTCTTCTACAAAGTTCATTGTCGTTTATTTTTAAGTCGTATTTTTTCTGCTTCTTTTTTTTCATATTCTTCCAAAAACTGCGGAATCATATCTTTGGGAATATCTTTATTTAGAATGATGATTTTATCTTGATTAATGATGTAAAACTGTGGATTTGTAGTAATATGATACACCTCTTTCCAATCCACATTACCTTTTGCGCCTCCCAAATTTAGCCATGTATATCCGCCATCGCGGATATATTTTTTCCACTTTTCAATATCATCGGTGCGGTTCACGGCATACACATCAAAATTAAGTTTTCCAATATTTTCTAACGAATCATACACAGCTTTCAGCTCTTTCGATTCTTTTTGGCAATGACTGCAAGTATGGTCGTAAAACCACAAAATTCTGTACTTTTTAGGCATATTATAAGAAGAATACCATCCTTTTTTATCATCTTGTGCGGTATCGGGTAAAATGAGTTCTACCGATTTTGTGCCAATCAGCATCGGTTCCAAATCTTCAATTCGCATTTTAATTTTTTTGAAATAATCTTCATCTATCCAGGGGCATTTTCCTGCAAGTTGGTTATTTTTAGTTAGATGCACTAAAACGGCATCATGTCCAATAATTTTACTATTATCAAATTCAACCGTTAAATATTCTAGAAGAAAACGGTACATTAAACTGTCGGAATAAGTTTTTTCCAGCATCATATCCATATATTTATTAATTGTATCTGAATCATGATACCAAAGTATTTTTTTGAAATATGTATTTAATTTGGGTTCGTAAGAGGGTAAAAACAAGTATCTTCTATCCGATAAATCGAAATTATCCCAATAATGAGTTCTATAATAAATCGTTTGAAATAAAGAATCTATAGAGCCATCATCAAACACGGGCGGATCAGGGATTTCTATTTCTCTAAATGATTTTTGAAATTTAGAAAACAGATGGGTAGGATTTTTTTCAATCAAATCGGAAATAAACTTTTCCATCTCTTCATGTTTATTTTTCATTAACTCTAAGTAATATTCCGCACTGTCTTTCTTTTCTTCTTCATCAAAACTTTTTCGTTTATCTCCCCATTCTCTCATAAGTTTTTGAGATTCTACTGTTTTTTGTTGAAATCGCAACATTTCCTCATTTTCCGGAGACCCGCTGACCGAATAATTATTCACATTTCCTGTAGTATCTATATTATATGTAAAATTTTGCGTTCCATCCATCATAAAATCCATTATTCTAACTTTTTTATCGGATACTAATGAATAGAGTCCCTCGTCATATTTTTCATCTCTTTCAAAAATAAATGTACATTTTCCATTATTTTTGGCAGAATCTTTAAGCATAAGTTTATCTCTAAAGTGTATTGCCAGCAACATTTGATCATCTTTACAATCTTTAATGTTGAATACTAATTTATGGTTAGGTTCTTTGGGTTTGCTTTTTTGCGCGGAAAGCGGCATGATAATCAAAAAGCAGCAAAAAATACCTATAACCTTATTTCTCAAAGACTCCTTTAGCAGCGAGAATTGATATGTACTATTTTGTGTTCTGGCTATATTCATTCTAAATTTTATTATTAAAAAATGCAAAAATATTTTTTTTGTTGTTTGTTGTAAAACTTTGCATAATTTTGCAACGTGAAAATAATAACGTTATTTATTAAAATAAATTTTTTACATTGATTTCCAAAGCGCTCATTTCTCAAATTAGATTGCTTCATCACAAAAAACATCGTGAAGAACAAGGAGTTTTTATAGTTGAAGGGATAAAATCATGCATGGAAACTTTGCAATCGAATTGGGAAGTGATACAATGTTTTATTACGGAACGATTTGATGTAGATTCTTTTAATGCAAAGGACACAAAGGAAATGCAAAATACGCAAAGAATGGTGATTTCCGAAAAAGAGATGCAGCGAATCAGTTTACTTTCAACCGCACCGGAAATTTTATGTATTGTACAAACACCACATTATACTCTCAACGAATTCCATGATAAAAAGCCTTTGCTTGTTTTGGACGCGATAAGAGATCCTGGCAATTTGGGAACTATAATTCGCACAGCAGATTGGTTTGGATTTGACCAGATTTTGTGCTCGGAAGATTGTGTAGAATTTACAAATCCAAAGGTAATACAAGCCACCATGGGTTCATTTGCAAGGGTAAAGATGGTTTATTCTGATCTACTTGACTTTTTGAAAACACAGCAGCATAGAACTGTTTATGGTTTGTATATGGATGGTGAACCTATTCAAAAACAATTGTTTAAAAATAACGATATTGTAATTATTGGAAGTGAAAGCCATGGAATTTCTGAAATGTTAGTTCCATTTATTCAAAAAGAAATAGAGATATCTTTATTTCCGCATCAAGGAACGTCCCCAGAATCATTGAACGCAGCCATAGCAGCAGGAATTTTTATGTATGAACACCGAAAAAAAATGAAAAAAGAACTACTCGTAACTCGTAACTTGTAACTTTAAATCTTAAATTAAAAATAAATAATATCAATAACAAAAAATAACTAAATCATTATAATACAAGTGATTAAAATTATTTCATTGTTGATATTTTTTTTATATTTTTTCCTCTCATATCCCTAATATTAGGGATATAACATATTAAATAAATTATATTTTTGCCGCGTAGTAAGAGTGTATTTTTTTAAGGACAAAAATATGAACAAATCTACTCATTATTTTGTTGATAACTTTTTTGGGAAACCCTTGATTTTCTCAAAAAATTGTGTAACACACACACACACACACACACACACACACACACACACACACACCTCCAAACACCCACCCGCCCTCTCGTTCATTAAATAAAAAAGGCGAAAATAAATTTT
>JGI24702J35022_10002202_pt1 | contig 12000 bp, 13 predicted proteins | sample TergutTh196P4_FD_35022 | JGI IMG/M metagenome (IMG submission 35022)
ATAGCCAATGCCGCAACCACCTATTAGTGCAACAGTACACCCATTATGCACACCACAATACCTTTGAATAATGACATCGTTTATTGTCCAAATAGTGCCATTTATTTGTTGAAAAGCGTCATCCGCCACCCAAGTATTACCTAAACCTTTCTCAAAATAGGAAACTAGATAAGCCTGTTTTATCAATAACTCTGTTTCAGCGTCTAATTCAGGCATTTCTATTGCTTCCTCAGGATAGTTGTTTTCCTCTTCTTGGCTTTTCTCGTTTGCTAAGACCTTGTCATCGCACCCTGCACTCAGAGGCATCAACATACCGCACAAGAGCAGAATAACAGCAATCGCAACAGCGAAAGGGTTTACTAATACTTGGAGCTTTTTCTTCATAAAAACCCTCTTTTATCAGCTTGCAAAAGCAAGCTTTCTCAACGAAGTCATAAGGCTACCTGCAATTTGTGGACAACCAGATTGGCAAGATAAAGAAAACTACATCAAATCTGCTAAGGAGTGAGTTGATTTAAGAAGTCAACTATCATAGTTCCCTAATTATTGTTGCCGTATTCTACTTGTTGCACCGATTGCTTTTTCCAACGGCAGTAAGCGGAGCCACTGCCAGCCATAGCGTAAAGTTCACCAACATGGCGTTAACGTAACTAAGTGTAACGCTAAGTTGTAATCTTGAGGCAATTACACCCCATAGTAACATGAGAAGCCATGAACTAATAAAAAATCCTGGTATAGCCGCTGAAATACGAAAATAACTAAACATTGTGCACTCCTTTTGCTCAGAAATACTTGCTAAATGTTAACACTTGTTGAATGTTGCCTCAATACGGAATTGATAAACTGCCCTGTGTCAGGGGAGAAAACATCTCAAATCACAAGTATGGACAAAAACTCAATGCGGCTCATTGTGTTAGAGCGGAGAGGTATGGCAGTCTGTCCAAATTATCAAAAGGTTGATTAAAAAAGCTTTGGAGGTTCATCAGGGTGAAGTTGTTTCCATTTGGATAGTAGTTGGTCAGTAGTTTCTGGATTGGTTTTATCCAAACAAGGTGCCCCCACAGGACAGATTTCAGTACACTGTGGTTTTGCAAAACTGCCAACACACTCACTACAGCGTTCAGGATCGATTTCGTAGATGTTTTCTCCTTCCCGAATCGCTTTGTTTGGGCAATCGGTCTCACATGCGCCACAGCTTATACAATCGTCATTAATTTGGTATGACATTTTAACTCCTTATGCCTAAAATATTTTTTCTGATGGAGATTTGACCTTATTGACTAGTGCCAAGGCTACATTTGGGGTAACCCAGTCGGTGATGTTACCGCCTAGGCGGGCTACTTCTTTAAGCAGGCTTGATGAGAGAAATTGGTATTGAGGGCTGGCCATAAAACACACCATCTCTAATTCTGGAGAAAGGTTGTGTGTCATCATTGCCAAATCAAATTCGAATTCGAAATCAGCACTGGCACGTAAACCTCTCACCATCACCTGCGCACCGACTTTTCTGGCAAAATCAATGGTTAATCCGCTGTATAGTTGAACCTCGATATTAGAGACTTCTTTTACGGCAGCACTTGCCAAAGTTGCGCGCTCCTGTGGGCTAAACAAGAGCATCTTTTCCGGAGTGTCGTAAACTCCAATTATGACTTGATCAAAGATGCGTGCAGCACGGAGAGCAACGTCCAGGTGCCCATTGGTAATGGGGTCAAAACTGCCGGGATATATTGCAATAGTCAAGGTAATGACTCCCTGCGGAAGATAGCAATAGTGCTATCACCATGGCGGTACTCCCTTTTTAGCACTAACGGTCCGTAACGCATTTCCAGCTTGAATCTGGAAGAGTGTGTGATAACTACGACTGTTTCCATACTAATTAACGATGAATTTGCCAATTGCTCAATCGTCTTCCCAATACCAGTATCTTTATATGGCGGATCGATTAAAATGATGTTGTAAGGACCCTCAAGCACGGCAATCGCACGGCTGACAGTTAAACAGTGTACTTTTGCCTTGTCGTTAAAACCTGTTTTGGTTAGATTTTCTTTGATTATAGCACAGCAACGCGCTTCTTGGTCAATGAAGTCTACTTTTCCCGCTCCGCGGCTGAGTGCCTCAATTCCTAGAGATCCAGAACCTGAGAATAAATCTAATACTTTGGACCAATCATCGACTGATGATGTTAAGATGGAAAAAATAGCTCCTCTTACCAATTCGGTCGCAGGGCGAGTGGGGGTTCCTCGGGGTACTTTAAGAGGAAACCCTTTAACACTTCCAGCAATAATGCGCATTCCCATAATAATATTATATACTAAATTGGCAAGGCTTTGAGTTAAGTAAATTAATGACGTGCTAGTGCTAAAAAGCCCTTTGTGTAACTGTGGTATTAGTTCTGAACTAGCATTATATGGAATTGACATGCTATATCCCTGATGATACACTGAACGGGTGCGGAAGGGTTTATGGAAACAGGAACATGTCTTGAATAGGGATTAATAGAATTGGCAAGCCCAAAGCTTTGTTGTCAGATTATTATTTGTTTCCACGCTGGAGAGAATTAAAAGGTTCTTGTTTGGGAGTGATGTTTTTGCCGATAGCTTAGCCAAATGTGGCACTAGATGCGATGCCGGCAAGATTTTGCGCAATACTTATTTGATTTAGAATCTTCCTGCTTGAATTACAATGATTATGGTAGAGGTCTGTTTTTGGATTTAATTGTGGGTATTTATGCTAATAGCTAAAATTAGGCGTTCTTTTCCATCTTTTGAGTTAAACGTTGAGTTATCGCTAGGAAGGGAATTAATGGCTATTTTAGGGCCATCCGGAGCTGGTAAAACGATGACTCTTCAGTGTATTGCTGGTTTGGCACGTCCAGATGAAGGCTACGTTGAGTTAGGTGGAAAAGTCTTATTTGATTCTGTGGGAGGAATTAATATCCTACCGCAGAAACGCCGTGTCGGATTCGTGTTTCAGAATTATGCACTTTTCCCACATTTGACAATTGGGGAAAATATTGCCTATGGGGTAAGGCACTTGGCAAAAGCTGAAATAAAAGAAAAAGTCTTGTATTTGGCAGACATTATGAACATTGGTGCACTTATTGAGCGCTATCCTCGTCAACTATCAGCAGGACAGCAACAGAGAGTGGCTATTGCTAGAGCTCTTGCTCCTGACCCAGAGATTCTTTTGCTGGACGAGCCTTTTTCAGCCTTGGATTCACAATTAAAAGAACGGCTTGAAATGGAATTATTGGCCCTTCAACAAAAGTATCAGTGTAGTATGTTGATTGTGACGCATGATTTGGCGGAAGGGTATAAATTAGGTGCGAAAGTGGCTATATATCACGCAGGGCATATTGTACAATGCGATGAGCGTGGTAAAGTATTCTCGTCACCTGTAAATCGTACTGTTGCCCGTTATACTGGTGTGCGCAATTTTATGGATGGAGAAATAACGCGAATTGAAGACCAGTCAGCGTTGGTCCATATTTATGCTTGGAACACGTTGTTGCAAGTATATATTACGGCAGATGTTGCCATAAGAATTGGACAGAAAGTTGTGGTTGGGATACGACCTGAATATATCGAAGTCTGTCAAGCTGGTAATGCAGAGAACGTTGTTCCGTGTTGTGTGTTACAGGCAGTTGAAGGGATTACCAATACTGCCTTTCGTTTTCGAGTTGAGGAGGATATAGGCGAAAAACATATTCTGAATGCCTTGCTCCCGAAATCAAGTGCTATTTTGCTTGCTGAGGAGCGAAAATGCTCACTTTATCTTCCTCCTCAGCAGCTAATTGTGATGCCTGAATAGTAAGACCAAACCACTAATAATATGTACAAAGGTATAGTCAGGAGAGAAAATATGGCGGATAGAAACTTAAAAATTCTTATCAGAGGTGGTGGTGAATTGGCCTCTGCGGTAGCTTGTCGATTGGCAGAATGCCATTTTAATATTGTCATGACTGAAGTCAGTCAACCACAGGCTGTTCGACGAAAGGTATCTTTTTGTGAGGCGATATACGATGGATTGCAGGTAGTGGAAGGGCGTACTGCGCGTTTAGTCACTTCAACCCGGCAGGTAAATGATGTTTGGAGGGGCGGAGACATGGCTATTATTGTGGATACAGACGCTTCAATTAGAACTGAGCTAAAGCCAGATGTGGTTATCGATGCCATTCTGGCCAAGAAAAATATAGGAACGCATATTACTGATGCCGCTTTGGTGATTGGGCTTGGAATTGGTTTTGAAGCAGGGAAGGATGTACATGTTGTGATTGAAACTAACCGAGGTCACAATCTTGGACGGATTATACATCAAGGAATAGCTGAAGCTGATACCGGTGTGCCCGGTGACATTGGTGGTTATACTACCGAACGGGTCATGCGTGCACCGCAAGACGGTGTTATCAAGGTGGTGAAGGAAATCGGAGATTTGGTACAGGCTGGAGACATCGTAGCTTACGTTAATGCTCTTTCGCTAAAGGCCAATATCGCCGGTGTGATTCGCGGTTTACTACGAGATGCTACCCCGGTGACAAAGGGATTAAAATCAGGTGATGTTGACCCGCGTGGTGATATCGCATACTGCCATACCATTTCTGACAAAGGTCGCACAATATCCGGTGGCGTGTTGGAAGCCATAATGGCTCACTATTATTGTTAAAGGAAACGAAGATAAATATTCAAGATTTGATTGCGGTCGATAAACTGTGGCGTGACGTATTTCCGTATCTTGTGTTACCTACCATGGAGCAGTATGGCCGAAGTTGTGGAAGAGTATTAGAACTGGGACCCTTTTCCGGCGGATGGACTTCAGCCTTGGCCTCTTCTTTCTCACAGATGGAGTTTACGGTTGTCGATAAAAATGATGACTATTTATCGTACCTAAAACAAGCTTTTTACGCTTGCGGTTTGAGTAGTCGTGTGGACGTGGTAAATTCTGTCTTAGACAAGCTTCAGTTTCCCGAAGGAAGTTTTGATATGGTCTTGTTGCGCGGAGCGTTTTTTTTCATTATGGAATGCCCGCAGATTTTACAAGAAATTTATCGAGTATTGGCAATGGGGGGTGTGGCACTTGTTGGTGGGGGCTATGGAAAGTATACCCCGCCGGAAATAATCAACGGAATTGCGGATGAATCGCGTGTACTAAACGACAGAATTGGTCGCCGGAGGGTCTCATTAGACCAACTTCGCCTGTTACTGCACACTCAAAATCTTGATTATCAAACGCGGATAAGCGAAGAAGGTGGAGTTTGGTTGATTATCAAAAAAAGGTCAGTATTAGCTGAAGAAAAGGTCGCGTCTTTGTCACAAGCACTGGAATTAGGAGAGCGTGAGGTTATATCTTTACTCGGTGGAGGAGGTAAAACCAGCTTATTGTTTTCTTTGGCAAAAGAATTAAAAGAGGCTGGGAAAAGAGTTATCACCACAACAACCACTCGCATTAGGCGTCCATCAGCTGATGACACTCCTTGCCTAATTATTGAGGCTGACGAAGAAAAAGCTCTGACGCGGCTGGTGGAGGAGATTGCTGTTTATGGTCATGTGACAATCGCGCGAGGATGCAGCGATGAAGGAAAACTACATGGCGTTGAGCCAGATTTTCTGGACAGAATAAATCTCTTGCATATTGCGGAACATATAATTAACGAAGCCGATGGAGCGGGAGGGCTACCAATCAAGGCTCCGCGCCAGGACGAGCCGGTTATTCCGTCTTCGACATCAACAGTAGTGGCTTTAGTGGGGCTTGAAGCACTTGACGCTCCTTTGTCTGTTGATGTCGCTTTTCGTATTGACAACATCATGCGGCTTACCGGGTTGGAAAGAGGCGGAATTATTACTGAAGAAGCAATTGCAACTTTACTAACTCAGCCCCAGGGCATAATTCAATATTCACCAACAGAAGCGCGGATAATTCCTTTTTTTAATAAGGCAGATTTAACAACTTCTATGAAAGCGGAATCGCTGGTAAATGCTGTTATGGCTAGGTGTCATCCAAGGATAAACAGTGTAGTGGCTGGTTCGTTACGACATTATCCGGCTTCTTCACTGCGGGTTTTTCACGACCAAAAATAAATTAGGGAGGTTGACAATGCAAAAGGATATCTATGTCGAATTGGCACGAATGAATGCGGAAGGGTTAGATGCGGCTCTGTGTACGGTGATTTCTGCCTCGGGATCTACTCCACGCGAGGAAGGCGCCAAAATGATAGTGAGAACGGACGGGTCTATCATGGGCACGATCGGCGGTGGAGCAATTGAAAAAGCTGCCATAAAAGAAGCGCTGGAAGTTATTCGCAAGGGTGGCGCCCAAAAGTTGGAGTACAAACTAAACACAAACGGTGAGTTAGGTATGATTTGTGGAGGGGATACAGAAGTTTTTATTGAGGCTGTGTTGGCAACTCCTAATTTGTACATATTTGGTGCTGGGCATATTGCTCTTCCATTATCACAAATGGCAGTTATGGTTGGATTTAAAGTGACTGTAATTGATGAGCGACCAGAATTTGCCAACGAAGAACGTTTTTCACAAGCAAATACTATGGCAATTGAGATTCATGAGGCCTATCAGAGGATTAGTATTGGAAAGGGTGATTATATCGTAATTGTCACTCATGGACATAAGGGAGATGGAGTTGCATTGGAAGGAGCTTTGAAAACCACTGCTAAATATATAGGGATGATTGGAAGCCAGAGTAAAAACAAAGCTGTTTATGAACGTCTTACAAACAAGGGGTTTACAGAAAGTGATTTTTCGCGTGTTTACGCACCAATTGGAGTACGTATACATGCTCAAACTCCAGAAGAGATTGCAGTAGCTATTTTGGCGGAAATAATAAGCGTAAGGAGAGGGGAGCTTTAACAAAGAATAATATGTACCGTCAAAAGGATTAATTTAAGCTCCGTTGTATTGGCGCATATTGGTGTGTTCAATTATAATATTATTGTTGTTTTACTCATGAACTAAAGAAGGTGCATTCTGAAGGAGGTAAAAATGGCGGAGAATTGGATTGTTGAATATGAAAGATTAAGAAAGTTCATTGCTACGCATGATGAAATCAAAATTGAAAAAAATGGCACTACTATCCCTGAGTCAGTACACAAGGAATTCTATGAAATATTTGATGCTATAGTAATGGCTTTTCTGGCGGAGTATGTTACTCAACAGCTTGAAGTAACCACCGAAATAGTTAAGGCCTATGCAGAGATTAAAGATAGCGTCCTAAGCGAGACAGGATTCGAGGGTATTGCTACCGATGTTGAATTAAGGAAATACTTAACTAATCCCAATAAATTGTTTACAGGATATGTCTCAAATTGCCTTTTTGATTTGATTACCGGAAAGATTAACGAGGAAAGGTTTGTAAAAAAAACCAAGGAAGAAATCGAGCGTGTCGCAAAACTCTGTTTTCAAAAAGGGTATATGCATTGGGGAGTAGTAGCCTTATTACAACTGTTACGCCCCAGTGGGTTGTGGACTGGGAACCCTGGAGATATATTGCTTGATACTACCCATATGACAGATTATTTCCCCGGAATGGTGAGTAGTGAAGTGCCAGAACTGCAAAAGGGTCGCTGGATAGGTTTCTGCCCTCTGACGATAGCTACATTTATTCTGCCTGAATTATTGGTAAAGTCGGAAGCGCTTAATTGTTTTGCGAGTCTTCAGTCGCATTGGTATGAGGTGCGGCATACCGCCAAGAAATGGAATGAAGACTTGGAGTGGTTGGATACACAAAAAATATTAAATGAGGAAAAATTAGCTGGGTTATCCTATGGGCTAGCGATTCATATGTCGCAGAAATCGGCAAGTGAGTTAAAACTGTTAGTCGATTATAAGCGTTTTGCTCGTCCTGATATGCTAATTGAATTCATGGAGGAAGAAGATTGGTATACTCCCAAACGTTTGAAGCAACTGATTCAGCTTGACAAGGTACTAAAACCTCGCTTGGGAATGTACATAGTTTCGCGTGTTATTATACCTCCCGAGGAGTTCTTCCCTTCAGAATCTGAGCAACAAGCTATGATGGAGACAACTTCTGCGGCAACCGCTGAAATGACCCAATCTCATGGTGAAGGATTAATAGAGCAAGTTGTAGACAAATCTCTGTCAACTCCGGAAGCGGAGAGTATTTCGCTATCCGAGAAAGGTGAGAGTCCCATTGTATTGCAGGCAGTAGAAGGAACTACTATCCCAAATAGCATAGATAATGCTACCATAGCTTTGGAAAAGGCAAACTCCTCTGCTCCTCTGCAACCTGAAGTGAAGAAAGATTGTCCGTTGCGCTTGGCAGATCTTCCTGAGACTATTCACGTCATTAATGCTGGATATGATGTCAGTGCGTTTGAACCAATTTTTCAGGCTCTTAGCCAAAGATTTGTTGAGCAAGACCAAGCAAATAATGTTGAAAAAGTTGTAAGCTCAGAGATTAATGCAGAGAAAACTCAAGAAGCTGTTGAATCTGATGAAACGGGGGGCACTTCACAATAACGGAAGTAATTAATGGCTTATGATGTGAAGTAATACTTTGTGAATGCCACTGGTTTCCCCCAGACTATTGGTTGTTCTTCTGGAAGAAACGATGGATGAAAAAAAACGAACAGCGGTAGTTGTACTCTTTTTGGCTGCCGGTTTGTCAACACGTATGGGACGGAATAAGCTCCTCTTGCCTGTTGGCGAGAAGTTGATAGTACAAAAAACCCTTGATAAATTGGTTAACTCTCAAGCGCGGGAAATTATTGCCGTTATAGGCGCAAAAGCTCTTGAGGTTGAGAAAGCCATCAGTGGATACCATGTGACGACAGTCTTTAATCCGAATTACGCTTGCGGAATGAGTACTTCGCTTTCTGCTGGATTACGGTTGGTCGGCAACAATACTAGTTTTATCATGGTTGCTTTGGGAGATCAACCTTGCATTTTAACTCAGACTTATGACTTGCTCATTTCCACAACGGAGCAGACTTCACGAGGGTTGTTGGTTCCCACATATAATGGGATTCGTGGTAATCCAATTCTGGTGTCAACTAAGTATCGAAGTGATTTATATGCTCAATTTGGAGATATTGGCGGACGTAGATTATTGAGTTTGCATGCTGATGATGTGCTGGAGGTACCGGTTGCCGACGAGGGTGTGGTCATAAATGTAAACAGCGAGGATGATTATAGAAATTACGTTACAAAATGTTGAAATTGGGTAGCGGTGGTTAACCATTATTACTTTAGGGAAGAAAAATGCTGTGGGTGCGTAAAGATAGCATCTTGAAATTCTCATGAGAAAAAAGAGATGGATTTATGCGTACGATGATTCTGCGTGGTCGTTTTTGTTGAGAATGGGGCATGGCAGAGAATTAGGGAACAAATATGGTCGCAGAAATTGTAATTGTGGACTACAAAGTAGGCAACCTTCGTAGCATTGTTAATGCGTTGCATAGGTTAGGGTGTGATGCTGAAATTAGCTGTGATAAAGAAAGCGTTGCTTCAGCGCCAATGGTGATTCTGCCGGGAGTTGGTGCTGCAGGGCTTGCGATGAGGGAATTAAATGAGTTGAACTTAGTAGCTACACTGCGAGAGAGGGCAGAGAAAAAGAAACCAATTTTAGGGGTTTGTTTGGGGATGCAATTATTAATGGATACGACCGAAGAAAGTGGAAATATTCCTTGTCTTGGAATTGTACCTGGCACTGTACACAGATTCCCTTCAGGTAATAAAATTCCTCATATGGGTTGGAATCAAGTTGCAAAACGTCAAAACCATTCGATTTTCCAAGGCATACCAAACAATACAGATTTCTATTTTGTGCATAGTTACTTTGTTATTCCAAAAGACGATGCTATTGTACTTGGGAGAACAAAGCACGGAGTCAATTATTGTTGTGCTTTTGCATATAATGCCGTGATTGCAACACAGTTTCATCCCGAAAAAAGTGGTGAGATGGGGCTTAAAATATATGAGAATTTTATCAGGTTTGGAAGGAGAGGGTTGCAATGCTAACTAGGCGTATTATTCCGTGTTTGGATGTTAAAGATGGGCGCGTGGTGAAGGGAACTAGCTTTGTAAATTTGAAGGATGCAGGGGATCCGGTTGAACTGGCGGATACTTATTCTAAAGCTGGAGCCGATGAGTTGGTGTTCCTTGACATAAGTGCGACACAAGAAGGCAGGCAGACTATGGTTGATGTTGTTGAGCGTGTCTCAGAAAAAGTGTTCATACCCCTTACTGTCGGCGGTGGTATAAGATCAATTGAGGATATTCAGCGATTATTAAGGGCCGGAGCGGACAAAATTTCGCTGAATACTGCAGCAGTGCTAAATCCTGTGTTGGTTACGGAAAGTGCCGAGCGTTTTGGGAGCCAATGTGTTGCGGTAGCTATTGATGTAAGAAAGGTTGAAGCAACCAAACCATGGTGGCGAGTATGTATTGCAGGTGGGCAAAAACAAACTGAATTGGATGCTGTTGAATGGGCTTGTCGAGTGGTAAAACTTGGGGCAGGGGAGATTCTATTAACAAGTATGGACACTGATGGTCATTGTACCGGATATGATATTGAACTAACACGCACAATCGCTGAAGCGGTCAGTGTGCCTGTTATAGCATCAGGTGGGGCTGGGACGTTGGAGGATATGTATATCGCGCTCTCAGAAGGGAAAGCTGACGCCGTATTGGCAGCAAGTATTTTTCATTATGGTCGCCACAGCGTGGAAGAGGTAAAAAAGTACTTGGCGGAAAAGGGCATTCCCATTCGCTTATAACATGCTGTACTGTTGATTTTGTCAATGCTGAGAAGGTTTGTGTCGCTCATACGGCGTTTTAAAGGATAAAGCTATGGACGGTATTGAAGTTAAATTATTAGCCATTACTCCGGAAGCAGAGCGCTTACTGGAACAAGCAGGCCGTCTTTGTTATGGCAGTGGTCATAAACTAGGTGAATCGTCAGACTGGCTTAGTTTACGTATTAGACAAGGTCACGAAAGTCTAATTGAACATGCTTCGGCTACTTTTTATGTTCGCGCCTCACGGGCTTTAACTCATGAACTGGTTAGACATCGCTTAGCTAGTTATTCGCAAAGAAGTCAGCGTTATGTGCGTGAAAAAGAAGGGGACTTTATTCTCCCCGAAGAAGTAGTTTTGAAAGGCAAAGAAGCTACCGAAGAATATAAACAAGCCATGGATGAAGCTTATCGATGTTATCAGAGGTTGCTTGACCATGGTCTTAAACCAGAAATTGCGCGATATGTATTGCCGAATGCGTGGGCTACTGAGATTATTTGCACATGGAATTTTCGAGAGCTACGCCATATTTTAAAACTACGATCCGGCAAAGCAGCAATGCCAGAGATGCGCTGCTTGGCTAATCGTATTGCTGAGATTATGCGTTTGCAAGCTCCAAGGGTTTTTAATGATTTAGATTGATTGCTTTTTTGAGATTTATTCTATCAATATTTCAGTATTTTGTATTGCATTCTATCACTGTTTGATATAGTTTTATTTATTTTACTATGTTACAATCTGCAAGATTATTTTTATGTCCATGATTTTACATGGACTGGCGGATATTTACGGAAACATTGCGTCGACTTGATAAATATGACGTAGTGTCGTCAATGCTTTTTTAGCCTTGTTTCAAAATACAATATGCGAAAATGCTTCGCAATTATGACCTGTTGTTTTTGTAACGTAGATTCAACAATGGTAAGAGGGTGTGTGGAAAGGTGAAAAATATGATGATGAAATCAAAACGATGGATATCTGTGCTATTGACTGGAGTGTTTGTGGGCACGCTATTGCTCGCAGGCCTACCGCCAATGAAAGAGTCGAAAATAAGCGCTGCAGGCAGTTTCATTACATATCCTGAAATTAATTCAGGTGCTAATCACTCTCTAGCCTTAGCTAGTGATGGCATAGTATGGGCTTGGGGTGATAACGGTAGTGGTCAATTAGGTGATGGCACTAATACTGATAGCAGTACCCCGGTGCAAGTATCTGGTCTCACTGATGTAGTCG
>JGI24702J35022_10002204_pt1 | contig 11992 bp, 11 predicted proteins | sample TergutTh196P4_FD_35022 | JGI IMG/M metagenome (IMG submission 35022)
CGACTGCGGAGCGACAAGGTGTGGAAATCTTTCACCACGCCCACCACATTATATTCTTGATCTTTTATGTGAATAATGGCGCCAACCGGTTCATTAAGCGCCATCACCCTAACGGCTTCCTCATTGAGAACGATTTTATGCTCTCCTACATCATCATACCATTCCCCTGTAAGTATTTTTAATCCGAATGTTTCGGAAAACCGGCTGTCAGTGGGAATGGTTTGGAAAACAGGATTTTCGGATTGCAGTTTTCCCGGCCACTCCACTTCAGTAGTAGCGCTCATAATTTGATTTTCGTTATTAAAAGCAATCATGTTGTGTTGTGGTTCAAAATAGGTCTCTGTGATGCTTTCAATTTGCGGGATAGATGCAAGTTCATTCTTCAGTATTGATAGCACATCATGATTAGTATAAAAACTTAACCCTGACAATTGTATGATTCTGTTTTGGTCGAAGCCCAAATCTTTACGGTTGATAAAACGCATCTGCATCATCACGACCGATGCAACTACAATAAATACAAAACTGACAGCTAATTGAAAGGTAACAGCCATACGCTGTGATATGGGTTTCCCTTGTATTTTCCTTTTCGACAGGTTTTGCATAGCCAACCGGGTCAACCTCCAAAAAGGCATCAAACTGACAAGCATCAACGCTATTACCCCTGTTCCGCAAATAAAGAACAGATAAATCAACTGCGACATTTCCATCGTTATACCCAACAGCCCGGAACACACGGGACGGATAAGGATGATGACGAAAAAGGCAACCAGCAACGACAACAGGATAGAACAGGATAATTCGAACATCATCTGTATGGTGAGTTGCCTGCTTTTAGCCCCATGTACCGTTCGCTGGCGTAATTCGCTGATGCGTTGGTGGAAAAGTGAGAGATGCAAACTCAGAAAATTGAATAACGCACAGAGGATCAACAGTATCCCGGCTGCGACAAACAACCGTATGAAATTCAGCGTAAATCGAACATCCGTATTTAACTTGTAGCGAATGTCGCTTACAGGCAGTATCCGCAATTCCAAATTGGCATTGGCATCCAGCCGTGCCGGGAAATCAAGCAGTTGTGCTGACAAACCGTCTATGTCTGTGTGTGGATGAAACCTCATATACCCTTGCAAAGTAGCAAGCACCCATGTATGTTCCACAGACCTTGCAACGAAATTTTTTTGAAATGCAAACGTTTCATGGTAAAGAATCGCATCAAACGGTACGTTGGTGTTGGGCGGCGGATCTTTCACCACAGCAGTAACAGTGTAGGGCAACCAATCGAATAATGTACTTTTTATTGGCTGTCCGATAGCGTTTTCCACATCCCCAAACATACGAACTGCCACCGATTCCGTAAGGATAATATTGTTCAAAATTTCTAACGGCTGCCGTGCGTCGCCACATATAACTACTTGCGGGAAAACATTTAAGAAAGTGCTGTCGGCAAATACCGTGTTTAATCGAATGTGCGGCATGCTCTCGGAACTGCAATTATCTTGCGTAATTATAAATACGGTAGAGTTTTCCGTTGCGGCAAAATGCTCATGCAGTTTCCTATCCAAAATGCCTGAAACTAATTCGTTCGCCTTACCCGTTTGTTTATCAACGGTATAAAAGCGATAAATCTGTTCTGCATCGGGATAAAAACTGTCATAAGATGTCTCGTAACGCAACCAGTAAAGCGCCGGTACAAAACAGGCCAGACCAAACGCCAGCCCGAAAATGCCGGTCAGCGACTGCGTTTTGTATTTCCACAGATTGCGGAACGTGATTTTAAGATAATGAAGTATCATATAGTTGTTATAATGGATTCATTCGATTCATATTTGTTGTTAAGGCACCACTTTTAATGACTTATATCATTTTTTCAAACAAGTCATCCATTGTCACTTCCGACTGTATGTTACCCCAATATTCGTTGCGTTTCACGCCGTAAGTAGTTACCATTGTGAGGTGTACTACTTTTTTTGTTTTTGTTTCACGTTTAAAGGAAGCCCGCTTGTTTCGCAAATTTTCATCCTGTTTTTTATCTATAACAAATTGTTCCTGAACATATTTCATCTCACACAAATTGATTACTTTATCGTTGCGCTCTATCAGTAAATCTATTTGAGCGCCGTTATCCGTTTCGCCACTACGCCACGAAGCCGTGTTTGTCAGTACGCCTGCAATTCCAAGTTTGCGTTTTATTTGCGGCAGATGCGCCAAACAAACCTGCTCAAAAGCATAACCCGACCACGCGCGATGACGGGCATTTTCGATGAAATTTGTCCAGAAGCGCTCATCGTTGAATGAGTTGTCGCTCATAAAATTGAAATAAAACAAAGTAAAAAAGTCAGTCAGTTGAAACAGGCTTTGGCGCTCTTTTTTTCCAATTGCGCGGTATTTGCGGATAAAACTGCACAATTCCAATTCCTCAAGCGTTTTGGTCAATCCGCCGCCATTAGGCAATTGTGTGTTTTCGATAATCTCTTCACGTGTCATTCCTTTTGTTTTTTTACTTAAAACCCCCACAATTTTCAGGTGGTTTTCGTAATTTCTGAACAACGAAGCATAGAGATTATCAAATTCATAGCGGAGTATTCCATTTTCGGCAAAACACATATTGTCAACATTTTGTGCCATGCTAAACTGTTTTTGCATCAATGACAAATAATAAGGAATTCCCCCGAAAATCATATAATTTTCCACAATCTGATGTCTGTTGAGCACAATATTGTGCTTTTGAAAATATTCTTCACACTCACCCAGATTGAAAGGACGCAAATGAATCTGTTGAGTAATGCGATTGTGTAGACCTCCATGATTTTTAATCAGTTTATTCATGATCCATGACGAAGCAGAACCGCAGACTATCAGCAGCATATCTTTTTGTGCCGAAGCCCACGAGTTCCAAAAATACTCCAGAGCCTGCACAAAACCCGAACGTGGTGTGTCCATCCATGGCATCTCATCGATAAAAACCACTGTTTTTCCTTTTTGCTTTTTATTCGACAACAAGTGAATGAGTTGTTCAAACGCTTCCAACCAGTTGGAAACTTTTGGATACGGGATTATTCCATATTTGTGTAGCGAAGAATTAAAATTATCCAACTGAGTTTCCATTTCGGTGTTTGCCATGCCCGTATGGTAGAATGTAAATCTGTTGCCGAAAAATTCACGTATTAAAAACGTTTTTCCAACTCTTCTGCGTCCGAAAACTACGACAAATTCCGGTTTATCTGATTCTGAAAATCGAATCAAGGATGCCTTTTCTGCTTCTCTTCCAATCATTTCGCTTGATAATTGTTGATTTATATCTCGCTGCAAATATATACAAAATATTACTTATGGCAAAGTATAACCAAATAAAAGTCGCTATAAGTGTTCATTTTACATGAGTTACAGCGAGATATAAGCAATTAAAACTCGCCGAAACAATGTCATACATTCCTGTCATTCACTATCTTATCACCCTCGAATTTCCTTTCCAGATACTCCATACTTGTGCTTCATCGGCAGGTTGCCCGTAGTCGGTGATAAAGGTAGTTGCTAAGGCGCCTGTCGCCCAGCCAAATTGCACCCATTTTTCGGGATCCCAGCCTTTCAGTATGCCATAGAGCAATCCGCCGACAAAGCCGTCGCCTCCGCCAATCCGGTCGAGTATCGTAATTGATCTCGGTTCAACTACAAACCATTCATCACCGGCCCATAAAATGGCGCCCCACAGGTGTTCATTTACACTAACCACTTCACGCAACGTATTGGCAAAAACGGATACATCGGGAAAAGCTAACTTTACATTCCGGATCATGCCTTTGAAACTTTCGATGGTCGCTGCTATATCTTTACCACCGGCTTCAGGCCCTTCAACTCCCAAACAAAGTTGAAAATCNTCCTCATTTCCAATTAATATATCTGAAATAGAAGCAATTTCCTTGAAAATATCACCCAATTCCTGTTCCCTGCCTTCCCAGAAAGAAGCCCTGTAATTCAGGTCGAAAGAAATTTTTGTGCCGTACTTTTTCGCAGCATGTGCCAGTTCAAGACAAAAACGGCTTGTTTCGGGCGACAAGGCGCCAATCAGACCCGAAAGGTGCAATATCTGTACACCTTCCTGACCAAAGATACGCTCCAGGTCAAAGTCTTTTACATTCAATGTGCGACCTACTTCTCCGCTGCGGTCGTTCCAGACACGCGGCCCACGAGAGCCGTAACCGCTGTCGGCAATATTTATCTGATGACGAAAGCCCCAGGGACCGCCCTGTTCGACTTCTTTTCCTTCAAAAGCCAGATAACGGCTACGCAGGTTATCCTTGATAAATTGAGCTACCGGACTGCCTTTCACAAAGGTAGTCAACACCTTACACGGAAGTCCCAAATATGCCGACACACTTGCTACATTCGATTCGGCGCTTGTAGCTTGCATAAACAACGTATCACTCTTATGAATGGGTTGACCCTGAGCAACCGGTGTCAACCGAATCCCCATACTCGTCGGCACCACCAACGACCATTGATAATTTTCTTTAAGTTTCATATATTTATAATATTTAATGTTCAACAATCCCGTTAGGGATTTACGCTCGGTAGAATTCAAAGTTAGCTGTTAAATTGAAAAAGCGTCGAATCCGCCGTCAATAACGGTCAACGTCCCTGTCACAAACTTGGAAGCATCGCTTGCAAGCCATTGCACAGTGCCTAATAATTCTTCGGGTTCTCCAAAGCGTCTGAAAGGCGTATGGGCAATAATTGTTTTGGCGCGATCGGTCAATGATCCGTCGGGATGAGTCAGCAGGGTTCGATTCTGTTCTGTCAGGAAAAATCCTGGCGCTATGGCATTGACTCTTAACCCTTCTCCAAATTTTATGGCTAATTCACCGGCTAAATATTGCGTGAAATTTACAACGGCAGCTTTCGCCGTTCCATATCCGGCGACGCGGGTTAACGGGCGAAGGGCTGATTCGGAAGCAATATTGATGATACTTCCCTTTTTTTGTGCTACCATTGCTTTGGAAAAGACCATGGTAGGAAGTACTGTTCCAAAAAGGTTCAAATCGACTACTTTCCTGAATGCATCGATTTCCAGATCGAATATGGATTTATCGGGTGGAATGGTTGCCCCGGGCATATTGCCACCCGCTCCATTGATTAACACGTCAATCCGGCCATATTGGGCCATAATGTCGGTATGATTGTTTTCCAATGTTTCTTTGTTCAAAACATCGGAATAAAGAAACCATGCCCGGCCGCCATTTGCACATACGGCATCCTGTAACGCTTGTCCTGTTTCCTCGTTCTTGTCTAAGATAACCATGTTGGCTCCCTGTTCTGCCAGGTGATGTACCATTGAAGTGCCCAATATTCCGGAACCTCCGGTCAGGACGATAACTTTGTCTGTTACGCTGAATAGATTGGTCATAATTTAGTATGTAAGTTATTATAAAACATAACCCTAAGATTAACCCTAACAGAGTTCATAACCCTGTTAGGGTTTTATTGGGATTTATTGCAAACTTAAAAAATCGTTAATTTCCTAAACACATTGCAATACATCATTCCGGCAAGCGGAAATGTGACAAAAACACCTATCACAAAAAAGGCCAAACCTAAGAGGATAAGTCCTTTGGTCACAAGAAGCAGCCAAAACAACGGCATCACCTGTCCATGTGTGATTACCCAGCTTCGCTTCAGGGAATCCACAATTCCGGTGTCTTCTTCCACAATGGATGCATAAAAAAATTGCAGGCGGATCGCTAAGTAAATACCCGGCACAATAAGTAAGGCAAGTCCGATAATAACGACAACCGCATATATCAAGCCTGCTATAAACCAGGTGATTATTTTGAACGCTTGCTGCCCGTATGCTGAAAATTGAGGTTCTTCACCATCAAAAGCCTGAAACAGATTTTTGGTGTAACCTAACGAAAAAAGCAATGAGAAGACTACTATGAGCAAAATCATAGTCATACCGGCCAAACTTATTGACCCTTGTACGGGATTAGGAATAAATATAGCCATAGCCAAACTGATGATTGTATATCCGATTATCAGACCGGATAACAGCCAGATCTGTGCCATAAAACCTTTCCAGGCAACCCGTAATACATCTGAAAGTATAAATTTGCGTTCCATCATCGTAATTCTCCGCTAAAAAATACTGTTACATTAATTTATCCATCGTCATGATCGGGATATCTGATGCCGGAGCATCACCCATCAATAGACGGGTATCCTGATAGGCATAACCTTCATTCTCCTTGAGTGGCCAGATAATTGGCGCAAGACATAGCGTAGCCGCCTTGAATCCCTGCATGGTGGCGCCCATATTGCCGGTATGTGCCGAGTTGGCTGCTTCGTTCTCTATGACAAAAGGACCGTCGAATCTTACTTCCATCAGTGTTTCAACAAAAGCACGCCAGTCCATGCTGTCGTAACCGCCAAAGCCGGGAAGCATGGCTTCGTAAGGGTATCTGTCCCATTCATGCGCTACCATCGGAACACCTGCCTTTTCGGCCAATTCCGGATTTACATATTGCTTCGGATACATGGCGCCCCAATAGATACTCGACTGATTGGTCAGGTTACGGGTTGCTTTGACATGTACCCTGTGCAAGCGGGTCAGGTCGGTTGCGCGTATGACATCGACAGGGTTGATATGCTGCCATATATCGTGCGACGGGTCGTACGTTTCGCCGTGTGCCCGACTCGGAATCAGCGTATACATCAACTTGCGGGCTGCTAACGTACCGGGCAGGTTGTTGAACGTAAACGGCCATGTTTTGGCACGCCAGCCTTCCATCGGACAGTTCTCGTAGATCATTGTCACACCCAAATCCTCCGCATATTGGATGATCGGCGTAAAGACACGTTGGTATTCATACAGATTCTTTTCGAATCCACCGTCCTGTATACCTAATTCGTCATTGTAACCGACGAATGTGCCGACTTTAACGTCGTTCCTGTCACCGCCACAAAGATAGGCTATCCGGATTAATTTAAGTATATGATTCTGATTGACAATCCGTTCGTCAGGATTGCCTCCAATCATATTTTCGAACGAACCGACTGAAAATCGAAGCCCCTCATGATTAAACCTTTCCAGCAACCGTTTTGCATCATCAAGCCCAAAGGAATCGTATTCAAGGTGTGTCGCCACATGGTCGCTTCGGGAAGCGCCTTGCGGAAACACACATAATTCCAACCCTTGAACGCCTGTTTCTTTTGCTTTTTCAATAATCTGCTCAAGCACATACGGTTTGAAAGCAGATGTCATTAACCAGATTTGATTGTTCATAACTTATTGTTTTATGATGTTATTGTCATGCAAATATATGCAAAAAAGTCAACGAATCATACAACTTGACACGAAAAACATTTACTTGAATTTCTTTTTGATAATTCGTGGTCGCAGGATAAACCATGCGATTAGCGATGCTAATACCACTCCTTCCATATTGGCCAAAAAATCCCACCAATCGCCGCTGCGGTATTTCGTAAAGTAGCGTTGGCACAGCTCAAGCGCCCCTCCGAATAATATCGGATACAGAACTGCTCCGATGAAAGCATACAGATAATTGGCTTTCTTTTTCCTGTGTTTCAGCAAAAATTCAATCCAAAAAACACCGGAAAGCGTTCCATACATGCAAAAATGAATAATCTTGTCTGAATTTTTGAATAAAAGAACGCCTATTTTAGGCGGTTGAGCCAGCGATAAATAGGTTATTACCAAAACAATGATAATAGAAAACGGATAATCCCTGATAAAACGCCAAATTCTTCCCATACTTCGTTTTTTTATTTAATTTCAATAGCTGCACAATCACATAAATAACCCAATCTATACAAATCGTAAACCCATAAATATGGATTCTTACCGGTTAAGTTATTGTACATCCACTTTTTTGTGACATTAAAGAGGGTTTTAACACATGGGACAAGACGCCACTTTTTGATTCGCTGTTCCACCCTTAATATTTTACACGATTCGATAAAAACAGGGTCATTATCATACAGCCTGTTAATCTTATGGTAGTTCTCCAATCCCTGTTCTATTTTCGNCAAAAATGGTTCCGCCNCNTCTAATCCAATATGATAGAGCGGATTATCTATNTGTTGGATTGTGATTCCTCTCTTTTTCAGTTCAATTCCGAACAATGTATCTTCGTTGCAATACCCCTGTAATCTTTCATCGAACTTTACAACTTTGAATATGTTTCTGTCAATCAGAAAATTGAATGACATAAAACTGTTGTTGGGTTTCTTCGACCGCACGCCGGCCGATTTGCTTTCCCGCGAACGACCTACTTTCCAGTGCAATACATGTTTGTTGTCCTTAGGTTTTGCCCGACTATATATTCTGCCTCCCGAACAGATACAACCCGGAACACAATAGGGAAGAAAAGCCTTGATATAATCCCGGTTGGATGTTTTCGAATCACAATCCATAAAAAGGATGTAAGGATATTGGGCTTTTTGGAACAAAAAATTTCGGTTTCCTGTTCTTCCGCGATTTGTTTCGGAATACATATATCGCACATTGGAAAGTTTGGATAACAAGCTGTTCTCTTTCCTGAAATCTTCGTTCGAGGCATCGTCAGCAATGATTATCTCGTATGCAATAGCTAACGTTTCCGCTTCGTCGTGCAGCGATTTCACCAATTCGGTGACATTGAAATTATATACAGGGATACAGATTGACAACATATCGGCAAAGTTTATTGTTCGGTTAAGGCGTTAAAGATACGAATAAATTGTTTGACTTGTTCTTTTCTGGAGAATTGTCCGACAATTTGACGGTCTGTTTGTTGAAACGTATAGCCGGTTTGTTTCCATTGTGCGTATTTTTCCATCAGAAAACACTCAACCTGTTCGACATTGTCGGCCGCTATGCCTGACTTTGTTTCGTGAATGATCGCTGCAAGGCAACCTTCATCACTTTTGACACACAGTATGGGTTTTTCGACAGCTATGTATTCAAACACTTTCGTCGTAATTATGCCTTTCGGCGTATTACGGCCTGCCGATTTATTGGTCAACAGCAATAACACCGAACTTTCGTTCAATACTTTAGGGACGTCATGATTGGACACATAGCCGAAATAATCTATAAAATCCGCTATATGATATCCTGCTGCAATGGCACGTAAGATCTTTTCCGATTCATCGTCCGTATAAAATTGAATCCTGAATGTGTCCGCATCGATTTTGTTTGCTGTTGCCAAATTGGATACCGCCCCGAACAGCAAAGAAGGGTCTCTCAAGGCTGCACTCATCAGCCGGCCAGTATAGGTTATCTTAAACGTTGAACTCAACACAATTGCAGGGAAGAACAAATCCGGGTCGAATCCATTATAAATCAGTTGAACATTACTGGCCAAATGACTCAGTGTTTCAACATGCCANGGAGAAACTGTAGTTACNGCATCGGCATGTTGTAACACCTTATTCCGCTGTCTGAACATTTTTCGGGTCAATACATCGGCGATAAANCGGTTAAGGATTTTGATGTTGGTGACCTTCTTACTGATATGTTCGTTACTCGGAAACTGTTCGATAATATCCCGCAAATCAACGATTAAGGGNAATTTGTTTAATCGACTTAACTTACAGGCTGTTCGCAGCGGAAATGTCCGGTACGAACTTGTGAGTATAAGGGAAATGTTTTGCTCCTTGATCTGCCGTTGGGCTATTCGGGTCATGATGTGGTCCTTATAGCCGAAAAAGAAATCGGCTAAGAACACCAACGCATATTTTAATTTCCTGACAAAGTTGTTATTCGAATGATAAAAATTGACGTAAGTGATGTGTTGGTTATGCTCCGACAATTTAGGATAAATGTGTTGCGGGATATATTCCGCTATCACAACCGGTTCCCATCCATATTCCGGGAGGTATTTGCATAAATATCCCATCCTTGGGGCAAAAGCCGGAGGAAATATGTCGCAGATCACCAATACTTTTTTCATATATATAAATAGCTATACATGGATAAACGCAGATTATCGGCAAATATTATCTGCGTAAATCCTGATAATCTGCGTCATCTGCGTGCTATTAGCAAAAAGGGCGACCTCAACGGTACGCCCCTGTAATTGAACCTTAAACATTCCATTTTGAACCTTAAACATTATCCCAATTTATCCGCCGACCCAAGCACATTCACTATTTTATGCTTGTACAGTTTTTTGACATTTTCGCGTGCCGGGCCTAAATATTTGCGGGGGTCGAATTCAGCCGGACTGTCTGCAAATGTCTTACGTATGGAGGCTGTCATCGCTAAGCGGCTATCTGAGTCGATATTGATTTTACAAACCGCCGATTTGGCCGCCCTGCGGAGTTCATCTTCAGGTATGCCGATGGCATCTTTCAATGCACCGCCGTGATTGTTAATGGTTTCTACTTCTTCACGGGGCACTGATGATGCGCCATGTAATACGATCGGAAAACCGGGAAGTTCCTTTTCGCAGCCTTCGAGTACGTCGAACCGCAAGGGAGGCGGAATTAATACGCCCTCGGCATTACGTGTACATTGCTCCGGTTTGAATTTGTTGGCGCCATGTGAAGTACCGATCGAAATAGCCAACGAATCGCAACCTGCTTTGGTTACAAAATCAACTACTTCTTCCGGTCTTGTATACGTATGATGTTCAGCCATCACATCGTCTTCGACACCGGCTAATATACCCAACTCGCCTTCGACCGTCACATCGAATTGATGCGCATATTCCACTACCTTTTTGGTCAATGCCACATTCTCTTCATACGGAAGATGCGACCCGTCAATCATGATCGACGAAAAACCCATGTCAATACAACTCTTGCACAGTTCGAAGGTATCGCCATGGTCGAGATGAAGGACGATTTGCGGATTAGGACAACCTAATTCTTTCGCATATTCTACTGCACCTTCGGCCATATAGCGAAGCAGGGTCTGGTTGGCATACTTGCGTGCACCGCTTGATACTTGCAGAATCACAGGCGACTTCGTTTCTACGGCAGCCTGGATAATAGCCTGCAATTGTTCCATGTTATTGAAGTTGAAAGCCGGAATGGCATATCCGCCTTCCATGGCCTTGGCAAACATTTGTCTTGTATTCACAAGGCCTAAATCTTTGTAATTTATCATTTTCGTTTTGTTTATAAAGAATTAAAAAAAATTTGTACAAAATTACTCTTTTTTTTTCGAAAAAAGAAACTGTTGAAATAAAAAAATGATTTTTCCCTTGTTATTTAAACGATTTGATGTACCTTTGCACCCCGAATATTTTTTATCGTAATGTATAATCATTCAATAAACATAAAGCAATGAAAAAAGGACTTCATCCCGAAAGCTATCGAAAAGTTGTTTTCAAAGATATGTCGAACGAAGACACATTTATCACCCGTTCAACGATCAAGACAAGAGAAACAATTGAAATTGACGGAGTTACATATCCGTTGGTGAAATTGGAAATATCCAATACTTCCCATCCTTTCTACACCGGTAAGCACAAATTGGTCGACACGGCCGGGCGCGTAGATAAGTTTATGAGCCGGTACGGCAACAGGGTCAGGAAATAAATGTGTCGTTTATGCAACTTACGAAAGACACTTTTTTACAAATTCTCGGCCATTTCCCCTTGAAAAACAAACCTGCCTCTATCGAACCTTATGGAGGCGGGCATATCAATGATACGTACAAAGTGACGACAGGGAAAAGTGATGTCGAATATATATTGCAACGAATCAATCATTTGATTTTTAAAAATGTGGATTTACTGCAAAACAATATTGATATTGTAACAGGTCATATCCGTCAAAAATTGGTAGAACGAGGTGAACAGGATATCGATCGGAAAGTGCTGACTTTTCTGTCGACAAAAGACAACAAATCCTATTATTTCGACAGAGAAAACTACTGGCGTGTTTGTCTGATGATACCTCGTAGCCAAAGCTACAACGAAGTCAATGAAGCTTATTCGTTTGAGGCAGGCAGGGCGTTCGGTGATTTTCAGTTTATGCTGTCCGA
>JGI24702J35022_10002205_pt1 | contig 11990 bp, 7 predicted proteins | sample TergutTh196P4_FD_35022 | JGI IMG/M metagenome (IMG submission 35022)
CCCGCCGCTGCCCCTCGGCCTGCAGCAACTGCGCAGAAACCTGCTGCAGCCGCTCCGGCTGCCCCGCCTGCTGTCGCGGGTGCGGCGTCGAAACCAGCCGCCCAACAGCCGGCTGCCCAGGCTGCGGCCCTTACGCAGGCCGCCGAGGACTCAAGGAAGGCCGGCAAGGAAGCAGGTTCCATCCTCAGGGTAGACTCCAAACGCATAGACGATCTCCTAAACCTCGTTTCAGAAACCGTCATAACAAAGGCTACATTTAACCAGATTAGCCTTCAGTTCGGGGATATCCAGACAGAACTCCATAATATTCAATCCGCCTACCGGGAAAAGATTAAAAACCTGTTCGACAGTCTTCCAGGCTACCTGGAAAAAATCCAGGCCGGAAAATCCATCAAGGATGTCCGCAAGGAAATCGGCGAAGAATACGGAGACATTTTCTCCCTGTTTGACGGCTTTGAAACTTCGTTCAAGGGCGCGGTGGGCAAATTCCGTTCCACCTCCCAGAACCTGGGCAGGATAACCGGGGAACTCCAGGAAGGGGTCATGCGGATAAGGATGGTCCCCATCAGCCAGATCTTCAGCCGCTTCCCGCGTCTCGTGCGTGACCTTTCCAAGAACCTGAACAAAAAGATCAACCTTGTTATCGAAGGCGAGGAAACAGAGCTTGACAAGTCGGTCATCGACGACCTCCTGGACCCAATCATGCACTCGGTGCGGAACTCGGTGGATCACGGCATAGAATCCGCCGAAGCCCGCCTTGCCGCCGGTAAACCAGAGGAAGGCATGGTCTTGCTCAAGGCCGCCAACGAAGGGAACATGATCGTCATTGAAATATCCGACGACGGCAAGGGCATTGACGTCGATGCCGTCAAAGCAAAGGCGGTGCAGCGGGGTATAATCAGCCCAAATAAAGTTTTGACCGACGTTGAAGCTTTTAACCTCATTTTTGAACCTGGATTTTCAACAGCCAAGGAAATCACTTCCATTTCGGGCCGCGGCGTAGGCCTGGATGTTGTGCGCCGTTCAATCGAAAAACTCAACGGCACCGTCACGGTCAATTCCGAAAAGGGCAAGGGAACCAAGTTCACGATTAAACTGCCGCTTACGCTGGCGATTATCCAGGGGCTGCTCGTCCGGGTGGGGCCAGAGATTTATTCCATCCCCATAACCTCGGTTATAGAAAGTTTGAGGATCAAACCGGAAGACATCCGCATGATCGACAACAACGAAGTCTTCAACATAAGGAGCGACGTAATTTCCCTTCTCCGCCTGAACCGGCTTTTCGGCATTGGTACGGAGGAACAGCAGGAGTATTACTTCATCGTAATTGTCGGGACGGCGGAAAAAAAGATGGGCTTTATGGTAGACAGCCTTATCGGCGAGGAAGACGTGGTAATAAAACCCCTAAGGGATCAGTTTACCAATTCTCCGGGCATTGCGGGCGCTTCAATACTGGGGGATGGATCGGTTTCCCTTATTATTGACGTTGGCCAGCTTCTGGAACTGGGCCTAAAGAAGGAAATGGAAAACCGCAGGGCCCGCGAAGCAAGCAACCGCTGGTAAACTGACAAAATAGCGAGGAATAAAAATGGCAATGATTAAAGACTTAGCTCAGCTTAATGCCGACATCCAGGAACAGAAAGAGCGGATGGACAGCGTTGACTACAAAATGGTCACATTCTCCCTTTCCGGCAAGGAATACGGGGTTGACATCATGAATGTCAAGGAAATCGCCAAGGCGGACAAGTTCACTTACGTCCCGAACGCGGCTTCCTTTGTCAGGGGCGTCTACAACCTCAGGGGTGACATCATCCCCATTATCGACCTCCGCATGTTTTTTCACCTGCCGGTGGAAAGGAAGGGGGAAGTCCTTGAAAACATGCTAATACTCCGCATTGGGGACCGGGTTTACGGGACAATCGTGGACAAGATCGACAAGGTGGTGGGGATCAGTTCGGAAAACATCCAGCCCCCGCATCCCATTTTTGGGGATATCAATATCAAGTATATAAGCGGGGTGGTGGAAAAAAGCGGGGCCTTGTATATCATCCTGGACGTGATCCGTATCTTTACCCAGAGCGAGGAGGACAAGCAAAAGCCACGGGGCGGAATTGCGGAATCCGGCGGTGCTGGAACCTACTTTATGCCTTCAAGCGGGGTATCCCGCGAAATCAGCCTTGAGGAAAGGATGGCTGCCTCAGATTCCGCTTTGAGCTTTATCAAGGAAAGCCTGCCGGCCCTTAAGCGGTTTTATCCCAGCGAGCTGAACGATGAATGGATCAGGCGGCGTTTTGCCGACTGGAGCGGCAGCCATTCAGGGCCGGACCTGCAGCTTAAAAATGCGGAAGAAGCGGAGGAGTTTCTTTCGCCTTTCTTCTCACCCGATTCGGGCCGGTTTTGGGGCGACGATTATGCTGCGCAGGTCAAGGGCCTTTTGCCTAACCTGACTTCCAATAATATCAATGTCTGGAATATTGGCTGCGGAAAGGGCTATGAAACATTTTCATTTGCATGTATATTAAAGATGCGTTACCCTTATGGGAATATAAAGATATGGGCCAATGACAGCGATATAATGGCCATTTCTCAGGCACCGAACATGAATTTTGATCTTGAGGATGTGCCCGAGTATTGTCGCTCTTATATGGTAAAGGGGCGCAGCGGGTATAGTTTCAACCAGGTGATCAAGGATTCAATTGTCTTTGAATACCATGATATCCTGAACGAAAACCCCCTTCCTGATCTTGACATGATCCTCATCAGGGACGTTCTTTCGTTCCTGGCGGTGCAGGATCAGGCCAGGATTGTTAACGGGTTCGCAGAAAAGCTTAAAAACAAGGGGCTCGTGATTCCCGGAAGGAATGAAACTTTGCCTGGCGTTGAATGGGAGCACATTGGCAAGGACCCGGTTTCGGTGTTCATGCACATTGAATAGCTAAAGAATAAGGAGATTTTAAATGAGAGTCGAATACATTAATCCTTTTGTGGAAGCCGCCTTTAATATTTTAAAGGAAGTCCTAACCTGTGAGGTAAAGCGGGGGGATCTGTACCTGAAATCTACAACAATGCAGATTCAGGGGGTTGCCGCCCTTGTAGGGCTTGCCGGCGATGTTGAGGGCCGGGTTCTCTTTGACATGACCAAGGAAACCGCGCTTTCGGTGGCCAGTAGCATGAACAGCGAGGAGATGAAAGTCCTGGACGACATGGTCAAGGCAACGATCACTGAGCTCGCCAACATGATTACCGCACAGGCTGTCACTAAGCTTCACGATCTTGGCTTCAAATTCGATCTTACCCCGCCAGCGCTCTTCACGGGCGATAATATGGAAATTGCCAATAACCTGGAAGTTGAAGCCCTTATCGTTCCCATGGAGCTTGGCCAGGGGGGCAGGGACGGCAAGATTGAAATCAACGTGGTGATCAGGGAAAGACCGTAGCTATTGGGCGGTTAGCTCAGTTGGTTAGAGCACCAGCTCGACACGCTGGGGGTCACAAGTTCAAATCTTGTATCGCCCACCTCTTGGGGGAGTAAAGAAATTTACTCCCTCTTTTTTTGGATTTACTCCAAAATTTTCTCACGGAGGCACTGAGAAAGAGAAAAATGAAGAAGGAAAAATGAAGAATGGCAAGAAAGCTCTGAGTGATTATGAGCCAATTTCTTTTTTAATTTTTCATTCTTCATTCTTCTCTTCCTCCCTCAAGATTAAGTTATTTTCTGCCGATAAAGAATGAGGAATGATCCGTCTGCAAGGCGATTTATCACAAGGAGTGTTCAGTAAATCGTATGAAAAAGATATTAATTTTTGGCATACTCTTAGTCTTCCTCTGCCATTTTGTCCCTGCACAGGCGGGGTTAAAGATTATTCTTGAGGAAAACGACGGCTTATTGACGATTGTCCGCTCTCAGGGGAAAACCAAGGAACTGGTCATCCCGGATAACATTAACGGCAAACCGATAGCCGCCATTGGGGAAGGGGCGTTTACCAACAGGGGGCTCGCCCTGGTAACAATACCCGACAGCGTTACCGAGATTGGGGATAGTGCTTTTTCCTACAATGAGCTTACGACACTGGTTATCGGCGATAATGTCGAGACAATCGGGCGGGGCGCATTTTCCAACAATAAGCTAAAAGATCTAAGCATCGGGGCGGGGGTAAAGTCCATTGGCATGGGGGCTTTCGCGGACAATGCCCTAATGAGGATCACCCTTCCCGATGGCCTGCTTTCCATCGCGCCCTACGCTTTTTTTTACAACGTGATTACTAGCCTTACAATCCCGGGCAATGTTACCACTATAGGTGAGGGCGCTTTTTCCTCCAACCGTATATATAGCGTTGAAATTGGCGATGGGGTGGTGGAAATTGGGGACGGGGCCTTTTACAATAACCAGCTTACGAGCATAACCATCCCCGCTAACCTGGCTGCGCTTGGGAAACGGGTTTTTGAAAGCCGGATTACCAAAAGGGGTTCCGTACCTCCGGTTGATTATATTGACGAAAACGGGGAAATTCTTTATACAACGGCCAACAATTTTGACGCCTATTTCACTTCAACGGGGAAAAGGGCAGGAAAGTATACATTTACCAGGGATGGCTGGACTTTTGAATAATGAATTATTTGATCGTTAAAATTTGTGGAAACAAAATAGCATATTGCGAAAATACTCAAAACGCTTTACAATAGGATTGTGTGAGTCAAGGAGGACAAAATGAAAAAGATGGTTCTGCTGGTTTTTTTGGCAGTTTTTTTTGGCGGGATTTTATTTGCCCAAAATACTACCTCGAAGTATGAGGAATCGGAGTTTTATTACTTTAATTTTACGATAGAAAAAATATACACCCACCGGTTGGGTTTTATGGTGCTTTACCGTAGAAACTCAAATAAAACAGCCCGTACCTTTATTCCCCATGACTGGTTTAATACCATCGGGGGCAGGGGTGAAATCATCTATCTTGGTACGGGAAGTGAGTGGCCGTCAATGATTGTGTACTACAAGAACGGAGAATTCTCCCATGTCCGTCTCAGAGTCAGGCAGAACAGGCTGCATGAGACTTGGGGGGTAATTCCCTTTAACGTAAACGCTGATGAATATTTCCAGGACATAGATGAGGTTAAGCTGGAATATTAGGGGCGATGATTCCTGGAGACATAATAGACTTTATCAAAAATGGCGAAAAATTCCTCGTCACAGGCCATGAAAACCCCGATGGCGATTGTATAGGGAGCCAGATCGCCCTTGTCTCTGCCTTACGGAGGCTTGGTAAAGAAGCGATTCTATGTTCCGCCGGGCCTTTTAACCGCACTGAAGTAAAACCTTACCAAAACCTATTTTATTCCGACCCAAAGTTAATCGAAAAAGAGTTCAACGGAACTGCGTTTCGAGTAATCCTGCTTGACTGTTCCTCCCTTGATCGTGCCGGGGGTATTTCAGAACTTTTGGAAGGACATCCCCTGGCGGTCATCGACCACCATGAAACCAGGGATACCCTTCCCCCTGCTGGAATTCCCTGCTATTTTGACGTGAACGCCCCATCGGCAACTTTCATGGTCATGAAAATAATTACCGCCCTTGGGCTGGAAATCGTCCGGGAGGAAGCGCAAATCCTTTTCTTCGGGCTTTGCACGGATACCGGGTTTTTCCGCCATGTGGAAAGGGACGCAGCGGAAGTCTTCGAAGTGGCTCTGACCCTTATTCGCCTGGGGGCAAATCCCAAGGCCGCATACTCGGCAATTTATGGGGGCAAAAGCCTAAATTCCCGCAGGCTCATCGGTCAGACGCTTGCCAGGGCCGAATCTTTTTTTGATGGGAAACTCATACTGTCTACCGAAGACTACGAAGAAATTATGTCTTTCGGCCTTGAAAACTGGGATTCTGACAGCCTTTATGGGCTCCTTCAGTCCGTTGAAGGTGTTGAGGCAATCGCTATGATCCGCCAGGAAACCCCGGAGGCATGCATCGTGGGCTTGCGTTCCCGTTCCGCTGTGGATGTGGGCAGCATTGCCGGACAATTTGGCGGCGGGGGGCACAAAAACGCCTCAGGTTTCAGCATTGATGGGACCATCGAAGAAACAAAGGAAAAAATCGTCAAAGTATTTGAAAGCGTTTTTGCCTAGCATCCTGAAATTTCAACCCCTAAAGAACTTGACCCCGGCCTCGAAGATCCTTTGGTGCTTGTTTCCCGGAATGTTGATGTGGACATACTCCCCGCATCGTTCCGAGTGTGCCATCTTGCCCAGAATCCTTCCATCGGGGCTAACGAGGCCTTCGATGGCAAAGGCTGAAGCAAAGGGGTTGTCTGGTTCCGTCATTGTTGGGTTTCCTTTAGCGTCCACGTAGCAGAAGGGAATTTGCCCTACCGCGAAAAGTGCTTCCGCTTCTTCTGGGCGGATCGTCAGCCGGCCCTGGCTGCTTGAAGCCGGTACGACGTGAATTGTGCCTTCTTTTTCCAGGTTAAGCCAGGGGGAAATATTTTTCATTGTCCTGGTGCGTACCATCCGGGAAACATGACGGCCTACGGGGTTGGGGGCAAGGGCCGGCATGGTTTCTGTCGGACTGTCTTCCGTTGGCGGAATTATGCGGCCATATGGCAAAAGGCCAGTTTCCAGCAGAGCTCCAAAGCCATCTGAAATTCCCAGCACCAGGCCGCCATGGTCTAAAAACCTGTTTATGGCCTCTGTTATCGGGCCGGAGCGGATTACACCGGCGATAAAGCCGCTGTCCCCGCTCGAAAAAGCGATGATCGCAGCTTCTTTGAAAGCCAGGGCCAATTCTGCAAGCGAGCGGTCGATGTCTTCTTTATTGCGGTTTCTAAATACAACGATTTGTGTTTTTGCTCCGGCTTCGCGGAATGCCCTTTCCATGTCCCATTCGCCGTTTGTGCCGGGAAAAACCGGCAGCACTGCAAGCGGCGAGGGTGTACGGGCTACTCCCCACTCCCCACTCCCCACTCCCCATTCACTGCTCTCTTCTCCCTTTTCCTTTTTCCCTTCTCCCTGCTCCCTACTTCCCATTGTTGGTTCAGCCACAGTTGCCCCCGTTGAGGTCTGGGGATACACCCTGGACAATGGGTATTCGTAGGCACGGCGCAGCACTTCCAGGGAAGTCTCTGCGGCCAGGGCTTCCGGGTTTTCGTCCTCGCCCAAAGCCGTGGCAGGCACAGGCCATACAATGCGGAAAACGGGTTCGTCAAGTGTCCTTGCAGCAAGTGTCCATGAGTGCGCCAATCCTGCGGGCAGGGCCGCTTCATCGACCTCCGCCAGCACCGAGCCCTGGTAATCCAGCGGATTCACCATGGAAAACGAGTCCGCGTAGGCTTCCACCCCGGTCATGTTCCCGAAAGCCATCACTGCCAGGGTGGAGGCAATGCCCCCTGGCCCGACTGGGTAAGCCGCCCTTAAGGCCCCCGATGCTGCGAGGGCTTCCAGGGTTTTCATGTTGGCTTTGAAAGTTTCCCATTCATCGAAATTTTCCCGTCCGTATTCATTCAGGGCAGACTGGCTTAGGAGGACAATTGCGTTCCCGCCCTTGCCGCTCAAGGTGCCGGAACGGACTTTGCCAACCGGAACGGTTCCGGCTGCGAAGGCCACAAGGGTAGGTGGAACCGCGAGGTTCAAGTCGCCTCCCCTGAAGTTGCCGGACATGGAATCCTTACCGCCAATAGCGGGAACCCCAAGGCGGAGCTGTGCCTCCAGTGCGCCGAGGAGGGCTGCAGCGGGCCTGCCCCAGGTTTCGGGATCCTCTGGGCGTTCAAAGTACTCCTGCAGGGAAAGCCTGGCCCCGAAAGGATCGCCACCGAGGCAGGCGTATTTGACCAGCGCCTCCCTGACTGAACCCTTTGCACCGGTGTATGGATCAAGGCTTAGTAAAACGGGATCGTAGCCAAATGTCATCAGGCTTGCGGTGCGGGTCGTCTTGTGTGGCGAAGGCAACGGTGCCGATGGCAGAAGGGCTGCCATGCCGCATTCGGGGGTTCCCTGTTCGTTGCCGCCCCACGGAAAAAGCACAGATGCAGCGCCGATGCTGCCGTCGAAACATTCCCCGAGGCCACGGCGGCTTCCGCTCCGCAGGCCCGCAAGTTCCCTCTCAAGTTTGTCGAGTAGGACACCTGCCGGGAGTTCAGATAAACTGTCAGCGGTTTGATTTTCACTGTCGCTATTTTTTGCCTTGCCAATTTCGGCTTTCAACAAAGCCTTGGCGTACCTTGGGGCGCCGTTTGAGTCGAGCAATTCCCGTGAAAGGTCTACGATGGTTTTTCCGCGCCAGACCATGCGTACTCGCGCATCGCTATCAGAGGTGACCTGGTCACCTCCGATGACCAGATTACTTTCAGTAATCTGGTCACCTGCGGTGACCTTGGCAATGACAACCGCTTCGAGGTTTTCTTCAGCTGCCGCGTTGATAAAAGCCCCTGCATCGGCGGCGGCGCAAACTACCGCCATCCTTTCCTGGGATTCGGAGAGTGCTAGTTCCGTTCCGTCTAGGCCCGGCTCCTTTGCCGGGACCGCATCGAGGTTGATGTCAAGCCCGGCTGCAAGTTCGCAAACCGCGACTGAAACGCCGCCGGCGCCAAAGTCGTTGCAGCGTTTGATGAATCGGCAGACTTCGGCTTTGCGGAAAAGGCGCATGATCTTTCTTTCTTCGGCAGCGTTTCCTGCGGGGCAGCGCCCCGACGGTTCGTCCGCAGCTTCGCCTGTAGGTTCGCCTGTAGGTTCGCCCGACTGCGCTTTCGACGAGCCTGTCGCGCCCCCGATGCCGTCCCTCCCGGTTTTGCCCCCGACGAGGATTACCACGTCCCCTGGGGTTGGTTCTTCCCGGCACACCCAGGCTTCAGGAACCGCGCCTATTAATGCACCCAGCTCCATCCTCTTGGCAAGGAAACCAGGGTGGTAGAACTCAGCCACCTGCCCTGCGGCAACCCCGACCTGGTTTCCGTAGGACGAATAACCGGCGGCAGCTTCGCGGGCTATTTTTCTTTGGGGGAGTTTGCCGGGCAGGGTTTCCCTGATGGCGGCCCTGGGATCGCCTCCTCCCGTTATGCGCATTGCCTGGTGAACGATGGCCCTGCCCGAAAGCGGGTCCCTGATTCCGCCGCCCAGGCAGGTGGCAGCGCCACCGAAGGGTTCGATTTCCGTAGGGTGGTTGTGGGTTTCGTTTTTGAAGAGAAGCAGCCAGGGCTCGGAAGAGCCATCGGAATATTCCGCGTTGATTTTTATTGTGCAGGCATTAACTTCAGGCGATTCGTCAAGGTCTGTCACAAGGCCCTTTTTCTTGAGTGCCTTTGTCCCAAGGGTCGCAATGTCCATAAGGGAGCGCTCTTTTGGTTCTGTACCGTAAACTTCCTTCCGGGTTTCCTCGTAAAGCTGAAAAGCTTTCTTTAGGGGATCATGGTCCCCGGCGATTTCAATTTTCTCAAAAATCGTGTTGAAGGTGGTATGCCTGCAGTGATCCGACCAATAGGTATCCAGCACCTTTAGTTCAGTGAGCGGGGGATCCCGCCCCTCTTTGGCAAACCAGTTTTGACATAAAAGGAGATCTTCTTTCGACATACCAAGGCCGCAGCGTCCAGCCAGCCCTTCAAGTTCTGCGCTGTTCATATGAACGAAGCCCGAGAGGATAGGAATGCCGGTAGGAGTGGTTTCTTCTCCTTTAATGGAGAATGGGATTTCGCCTGATGCCTCCCTGGAAATGACCGGGTTGATCAGGTATTTTTTTATGCCCTTTAGGGAAGCTTCGGAAATGGGTTTTTTAAAAATTAATATATCCGCGATACTTACCTTGGGCCTTATGCCCGTGGCAAGTTCGATACGCTGTTCTGCCAAATCAGAGCGCCAGTCGTACTGTCCAGGAAGGTACTCTATGCCGAAGTATTTTTCATCATTTCCTGCCGGGACTTCTCTGAATACCATGTCGCCCCATGGTTCAGACAGTGTCCCGGCCACTGCCAGTGTGAATTGCCCTTCATCAAGCCCCTCCACGTCGTAGCGCTTTATGAGCCTTAGGCCGTTTAATTCCCCTAGCTCTGCATACTCCGGCCCAAGAAAATCTGCCAGCTCTTTTTCAAGCAGACGGGCTGCCGTGTCAAAACCATTTTTCTTCTCAGTATAAATACGCTTGACCATATTTTATTATCGCCCCATTGCGGTTGTGTTGACAATAGATTAAGGGGAAGGTATATATTAAGGAACCACTGTTTCCTTATGGTCCTGTAGCTCAGTGGATAGAGCGGCCGCCTCCTAAGCGGCAGGTCGGCCGTCCGATTCGGCCCAGGATCAGTGCTGAAAATGCTTCGCATTTTCAGCTTAGGAGTTTTACCTTCGGTAAAACTCCGGGGTTTTATCGAAGTATTTTGAGCTGGGAGTTTTTCTGTGTTAATAAAAATTGACCCGGCATTGTTTGAAAAACAGAATGATTATGTGATTGGTGTAGTTGTTGCCGAAGGCGTTGATAATTCGACTGAAAACAAAGACATCGAAGAACTTCTAAACACTGTTATTGACCAGCAAAATGAAGCCCTGCAAGGCCAAGTTGTCAAAAACCTAAAAGAGCTAGAGCCATATCATAATGCAATGAGGAGCTTTGGAATCAGCGTCTCCCGTTTTTTACCGTCAATTGAAGCCTTGCTTACCCGGTTGGTAAAAACCGGAAACCTGCCCATGATAAGCCCAGTTGTAAACCTAACGAATGTCATTTCTTTGCAGCACCATGTGCCTATTGGGACCCACGACATAGATTCCCTTATTGGCGACCTTGAAATAAGGCAAGTAAAAAGCGATGACATTTTTGAAGGCGGGGAGGAATCCTCCGGTTTTGACAACGGGGAGGTTGTCTATGCTTCCGGGAACAGCATCCGAACCAGAAGGTGGATATGGCGTCAGATGCCTGTTGGCTTGACAAGCAAAGACACGAAAAACCTGGTGTTTCCCATTGACGGGTTTTCCGGGAACATGGAAACGATCCTTACGGCAAGGGATGCCCTGGCCTCCGCTTTGCAGCGTTATTTCGGCTGCAAAACAAATGTAGGGCTTATACAAAAAGAATCACCTTCTTTTAAGATTTCAGGTTAAACATTCCGGTTCTGCGGTTTTTTTGAAATGTCAATTGCTTTCGCAGAGCATATCTCGTGGCAGCAATAACAGCGTATGCAACGGCGGTAGTCAATCACAACCCGGCGCTCTTTTCCCTCGCCGGTTATGGTCATTGCCTGTGAGCTGCAGATCCGCAGGCAGTCGCCGCAGCGGATGCAGATGGCGTGGTTTATTTCAGGGCCTGCTGCCACGGAATCCCGCCACTTTTTTACGGATGAGGGAAGCACGAAATTCATAACCGGGGACGATTTTTTGAAAGGTATTTTCACAAAGTCAGGGATTCTCACTTCAAGGGGCGATAGTCTGGGATATTGGATCTCTGCAATATCCGAAAGCCAGAGGCCCCGGCTCAAGGCTTCCTTGACGACGGGTATTGCCATTGGCGGGTAGCCAATAACGGTGGTTGCGGCAATGTCCATGGCAAGGAGGTTAGACGATGCCATTACGAGGCCAATCAGCCGTGGGTCCCCGGCCGCAGGGCCAGAGCCTTCCATTCCAATTACCGCGTCCATGAATGCGTAGGCGGGCTTCACTGCCAGGTTAAGGTCAACGAGCATGGAGGCAAAAGCCTCGCGGCTCCCAAAGCGGGCGTGAAAGGGGCTCTTTGCCAGAGACGGGATGAAGCCAAAGGTGTTTTTTAAAGCGCCGGTATAAAACATGAACTGGTGGGTTTTTAACTTGGGGAGGCTAATGATTAGATCGGCATCCTGTGCCGCCTTTGTCACGGTGAACTTTTTAAGCAGCTTGCCGTCGGGACAGGGGAGATCAATTTTCTCTTTGGTAAAATCGATCCATTCGGCGCCGTTTCTTTTTGCCACTTCCCCCAGGCCAGATGCTTTGCCCGAAAAGCCGGGCAGTTGCATTCCGGGGCTGTCACCCACAAGTATACGCTTGGCACCCATTTC
>JGI24702J35022_10002206_pt1 | contig 11983 bp, 5 predicted proteins | sample TergutTh196P4_FD_35022 | JGI IMG/M metagenome (IMG submission 35022)
AAAAAGGCAAAATAGAGGTCGGCCTGAAAGGGGATTTTGGACGATTTCCAACCGAGACTTTGTGACGCCATCCAACCCCGGCTTTCACGCCCCTGTTCTTCACTAAAGATAGACAAATCAATAGATGTACGCGATGAAAGACCGGCAAACGGCTTGTAAATCATTTGATAACGTATGCGATGTTGTTCTTCTGGAAGCACCGCCACTTCCGGCCGGTTTGCTATCGTACGGTTCGATTCCTTTTGCCGGTAACGGTAGCGAAGATACATTGAGATTTTATCCGTTTGAGCATATTCCACCTGAGTCATATATTCCACCCCCGATGAAGGGGCGTCAATGCCGTATTTCAACCACGGAAAACGGAAGAAATCCGCATAACCGGACAGTTTCCAGTGTGCAATGGGAGTCAGTTGGATACCCAAATATAGACCCTGCTCATTCTGTATCGTACTGCCCTGCGCAAACGCATTGCCATAGAAAGACTGATAATCACGGGCATACGAACGATATAGAATCAATCCGCTGGCATAAGAAGCCGGTGACCATTGTAGCACATTTAAGGTAGCCCATGCGCCATTCCCCGATATGGCCGTCTCGCCGAACAATTTGATTTGCCTGTTCTTAAACTGATAATCCACACTGATATTGGTGTTTTGAGAACCTCGAAAATAAAACAGATTATAAGGTCTCGGCTCTGGTTCCACCACTAAGTCTCCCCCAAAATGATAGCCGATTGCAGTAAATCCAATCACTATTTGCGGGGTAACATACCGGATATTTCCGCCATACGTTTGGGTCGGCACATTTTGCCTCTTTTCCATGTCGCCTGCCAGACGGTGTAGCCCGTCTGTTTTAAAAGTAGTGATATGCAGGCTGTCGACCGTTGCATCCAAATGACGCCAGGAATAAAAAAGACTGAGTTCGATATTTTTCCACTGGAGGGTAGAAGCCACTCCCCGGAAGAAATCCACTTCGTTGGTAGAATAATGACGCCTGAAGCCGTTGTTTCGCCGTTCGACTTGCGACAAAAAAGCATTTCGCCCCGGCGCAAAATCGTGACTCATCACCAAACCCTGCCCGAAGGTTGCCTTATAATCTCCGATGGTCAATGATTTCAACACCCCCATATTCCGTAAAAACACATGTGCCGAATAGTAATCATACCCTTTATGCCGGCTGTTCCAAAAAGGCTCTCCGGCATCTTTTTCGGCAATGAATCCTGCCTGAATGCGTTCATCAAACATATAAGAGTAACGTACCGAATGATAAAACGGCTCACCTAAATAACTCCGGTTCGGATATCTCTCTAATATACTGTCCGGCAGAGATTGATATCCCTGTTTTTCCTGCAAGGTACGACTGTATCGGATCATCAGTTCATTCGCACCGTATCTTAGCAGGTTTGCCGGCGAAACGGGGCGTTTGCTGATTTCCTGTTCTCCTACATATACAAACGGAAGAAACAATTCGATGGTTGCCCAGTCCATGGCAGCGATGTTTTTTAATTCGTAGATTGTCTGCATGTTGCCGTAACGTTGCCGGTATCCGATAATTTCTTCAATCTGCAAATCCGACAAAAAGGGCAATCGGCTGAACATTTCCGCATCTGCTGTATTCAAATCAAAAGGATGTTCTGCCAAAAAAGATAAATCTGCATAGATGGTTTCGATTTGTTCTTCATTCTCTTCTAATCCTTCGGCTAATTCCTCAATATATTCCATCCATTTATCAACCGTCTGAATCATTTGACTCATAGCATCATAACAACTTATTAGCAATGTTATCAACAAAGTTATCAACAAGGTTCTCATGGTTTAAAGTTTAAAGTTCACGGTTCAAAATTATTGGCTCCACAATCCCGTCAGGGATTTACGCTCGGTAGAATTCACAGTTTAAAGTTCTCTTCGTTTAATGATTGGAATGGTTAAACGTTTACAATCAAAAGGTATACGATAACCCCAATCCGGTACTAACACCCAAAATAGGGTGATACATCATGACCACATCGGCTGTTATCTTTGAAAAACGATACCCGATGCCTAAGGAAGGACGGAATGGTGAAGATTTCAATCCTGCGCGCAGGAGAAAGTCGGTAAAAGGCTGATATTCCATTCCGATTGCCATGCCCAACGGAGTTTCACTGTTGCGCATCACCCCGCCGGTTATTAACAGGTTGTTGATAACATGCCAGTTAAAACCGATTTCTGCCATCCATAAAGCAATCCGTTCGTTATCAACCTCTTCAGAACTTATTGAAATCGAAGGGAAATTAATTACAGAAGCAGTTATCAACCAGTTATCAACTACACGATAAGTGATCCCGATATCGGTTGAGAGGCGTGATGCAGTCGTTTCGAACAATTCCGATTGCAGCAGCCCATATTGTACGCTAATCCCCAGGGAAAGGCTGGCATTCAACTGTTTTCCCGTNGAAAANCGNAACATGCTCTCCCGGTACGCATCGTAGCCGAATGAGGCGATATGCAANCCTACCGGCAGCACTTTGTTCAGAAAACTCACTCCGCCGCTGATGGTCCCCAATTCTTTGATTGAATAACGGTTGTAATAATCGATTCTCAATTCGCTTGTTGTTTGTATCGCCAATAATGCCGGGTTGAAAAGAACCGAATGGACAGATCCGAATCCCCCCATACCCAATGTGCGGGTATCCGGTATTCTAATATTGTCAGTCGCTTTTGAAAACCAGCTGAAAAGACAGGAGGAAAAGAAAATAACGAACAGCTTTTTCATAATGACCGTTTAATTTTGCAGTAAAGCTACTGTTTTTTTTTTGAAAAAAAAACTTTTTTAAACAAAATCTCGTAATTTATTTCATTGTTGAAAACTTTCTCCCCCTTTTTTAAGACAAAAATAATTGGTTTTCAATTTCAGAACACCAGGTATTATGCACCATTATTGTGTGTTAATTATTGTTACGGGCGCCACAAGTTCTGGAGAAAATGGCGAAGAAGGAATCTCCACGTTATCAAGTCATGTGCGCCACGGCTTCCTATCAGGTATTCGTGTTTCACACCTAATTCATCGAGTTGATCATGCAAAATTTGATGTCTCGCAGTCGGATTTGTTTCGTAAGTACCGGCACCAAGAAAGAGATAATCAATTTTGGAATTGAAATCGGGTTCGCGTAGCACCGGTGTATCATCAATAGACATTGCCGCACTGAATATCCCAAGACTGCCGAACAGGTCAAGATTGCGAAGTCCTACGTACTGCGTGTGACGTCCCCCCATCGAAAGTCCGGCCATGGCCCGTGCATGACGATCTTTGATAATGCTGTAACGGCTCTCGACAAAAGGTATAATGACCTCCTTGAATTCCCTTTCCATCAGCGGAAATGATAGTTCTGTATGCTGTGGATGCGAACGATGGACAACCTGATTGTTGGGGAACACAATGATCATCTGAACAACCTTGTTTTCAGCCAACAAGTTATCCATAATGAAATTGGCCTGCCCGTTTTTAGTCCATGATTCGGCGTCTTCACCCGATCCTCCCATCAGGTAAAGCACCGGATATAACTTTGCAGGATCATATTCCGGAGGAGTATAAACAAGCAAAGATCGTTCGCCGTTTGTAACTGATGAGTAATAAAAATGCTGTGTAACAGCGCCATGTGGAACATTCTTGGCGTCGTAAAACGCAGGGGAGTCACCGTGCACCCACAAAAATCCGATTGCCGGCTGAGCAGCATTGCCGGTAATCGTGTTGCTTGGGTCGATAATATTCACACCCTCTACCTGTAATGTGTAGATATAGATATCCGGTACGAGCGGGCCAATGGTTACACTCCAAATGCCGTCAGCCNCTTTTACTAACGGTACACGCTTGCCGGCATCCTCGCCGACAAACATAGTCCCTGACACGGTCACGCTGTTCNCATCGGGACCCATAAGTCGAAATGTNACGGTGTGGTCATCATGCACTTCAGGAGAAATCACCCTTGTGCCGAAGGGATTTAAGCCTTCCTTATTACGTTGGGGATCCCAGTCGATATTGACATGGTTTTGCTGCGCAAACAATGGCGCAGAACAGCACAATAGGATCGTTAATGCGAAAATGTTGATCTTTTTCATCTTTTTTTAAAATTATTAAGTTATTGAATATAAACATTATCTTGATTGTTATTGTCTGCAACAGTGATGAATTTATTTCCATTCTCCCGACTATGAATGATAATTATTCTGATGGTCCTGATACGGAAAAAGGTCTGTCTTCTTTCGCTACTCCACGATTCAGGGCGGGCTGGTCGCCCATCCGGTAACGGAGTATGCCTCCACCCATCAATTCATCATAGCGAAGATAATTTCTNGTGAACGGTGTGCCATTTAACTCTGCTGATTGAATGTAGACATTTTTNTCGCTGTTGCCTGNGGNTTCAATTACTAAAGTTTTGCCATTTTCGAGGTGAACAGTCATTTTCGGGAAAAGCGGNCTGCCAATCACATACTCGTCGGTGCCCGGACAAACAGCGTATAAACCCATTGCGCTGATAACATACCATGAAGAAGTTTGACCCTGNTCTTCATCTCCACAATATCCGTCGGGCCCCGAGTTGTAAAGTTTATCCATCACTGTACGTGCCCATTTTTGGCTTTTCCATGGTTCTCCTGCATAATTATACAGGTAAATCATGTGTTGTATGGGCTGGTTACCATGTGCATACTGTCCCATATTGATCATAACCATTTCAGCCATCTCGTGGATTACGCGGCGGTAGGTGCCCACTTTAAAATCATTGGGTACTGTAAATACCGAGTCCAACTTGGCCAAGAAATTGGCATCTCCGCCCATCAGATTGATAAGTCCCTGTATATCATGAAAAACCGACCAATGGTAATGCCATGCCGATCCTTCGGTGAAAGGACCTCCCCATTCGGTGGGATCGAAATCAGGCGTCCAGGTGCCGTCCTTGCCACGTCCGCGCATGAACCGTGAGGACGGATCGTACACATTACGGTAATTAAAAATCTGTTTGCGGAACACTTCGGCATAAAAATCAAGTCCCGCTTGTGATGCTAATTGCATGGCACACCAATCATTATAACAATATTCAAGGGTTTTGGCGGTCGATTCGCGGACATCCGGATAGGGGACGTATCCCAAAAAGAAATAATCTTGCCATCCATCGCGCCCGTTAGCCGGCCCACCGGGTCCCTTATTGGTCACTTCGTGAATGATGGCTTCAACTGCATGTTTGGGTTCAAACGAATGAAATCCCTTGGCCCATGCATCTGCTAAGAGCGAGGCGGCATGGTTACCAATCATACCACCTGAATGACCTGGGAATGACCATGATGGTAGCCAACCACTTTGGTCGTAAGCGTCAAGCAGGCTGATGACATATTTTTCGTGAAATTCGGGATGTAAAAGTGCATTAAGCGGAAACTGCGCTCTGAACGTATCCCAGAAACCGTTGTCGGTATACATCACCCCCGAATGTATTTTACCGTCATACGGACTGTAATAGATCGTGTTACCGTCGATGTCATGTTCGTAGAACTTGCGTGGAAACAGCATGGAACGGAAAAAACAGGAATAAAAGGTAGCCTTCTGTTCTTCTGTTCCGCCTTCCACCTGTATTTTATTCAACGCCTTATTCCATGCTTTTTGAGCCGCAAGTCTTGTCTCATCCAAGTTTTTAAATGCGCCAAGCTCCTGTTTTAATGTCAGTTCTGCTTGTTCGATACTGATAAATGACGAAGCAATTTTTGCCTGAACAGTCACGCCGTTCACAAATTTGATATACGCTCCGGTATAATCTTCTTTGAGTTCGGTTTCACCTGGATGCAGGTTTCCTTCCCCGCCTTCCCATGTTCCGTAGGCTTGGAATGGTTGATCAAAAATCACAACGAAATAGTTGGCAAAACCTTCTGGAGTACTGCGTGTGGCATTTGTACAATACCCTACGATTTTCCGTTCGTCGGGAATAATTTTCACCATACTCCCTCCGTTGTTAGCGTCGAGCACTACATACGATTCTCTTCCCGGAAATTTGAACCTCATATGGACACCTCTTTCGGTGGGTGACATTTCTGCCGTTATTTTGTTATCGAAGGTAACTTTGTAATAATGAGGTTTTCCAATTTCATCCTTATGGTTAAATTTTGCTGAACGCCTGTACTGGTTAACTTCCAATTTTCCGCTCATAGGCATCAGTGAAAAGGCAGCGTAATCCCGTGTCCAGGAACTGCATTGGTGTGTCTGGCGGAAACCACGAATAGAATCGAGGAAATGCTGATAAATCCATCCATCGCGGTTTGGAGCAGTTTGCGGTGTCCAAAAATTCATACCCCATGGTAAAGCAGTTGTCGGATAGGTGTTACCGCGGGTTAGTTCGTATTTCGAGTTAGTACCCTGCAATGTATTGACATAGCGGGTTAACTCCTGTTCCTGAGCCATCAATGTAATGGCAGGAAGAAACATGATGATCAATAAAATTCTATTTTTCATGAGCTATTTGATTATATTTTTAAAAGATATTAAAGATTCTATATTACCTGGAAATATTGATGCAAAAATAATATTTTTCAAATAAATATAATGAAACTGTCTAAAAAAACCTCCTGTCGGAACACAGAAAATTAACAAATATTCACATTGGAATTTCTGAATCGACAGAATTTTAAGCCAAGTCCGGTTATCCGGCGACTTGTTGAGCGAATTCAGAACTGCTACTGCAACTAAATACGATCAAAAAAGTGGTCATTCTATTGGATGAATATGATAAACCACACACCGATTTCGTGAACGACCCCGATATGGATGATACGCCTCCTGAAGGATTTTTGTATCAGAGTGGCTACCTGACTTTGCGTTCGGGAGAGATCGATGATCTTTCGTTGAATTATCCGATTCATTAAAGATTTTTAAAGATTCGGGTGAAAAAAATTAATTTTTCCCCCAAAAAAATTTTTAAATGTTTTTTTTTGTTTTTATATTTGTGCCGTTTTATTGTCTATTTTAAATGGTCATTTTTTTGGACAGTTTGAATCCGGCTAAATCATACACTATATTAACTAAGATGAATGTTGAAACTGAAATAACGAAATTAACTAAGATGAATATTAAACTTAATAACTTGATATGCCTATGAATACATGAAACAAAAAAGATATTGAACCACCGCTCTGTCGCCGACAGGGCTTAAATTATTTAAAAACAATGTTTTATTATTAATTTTTATAAAAATTATTATGATGTATGAATTTCTAAAACTAAAAAAATTATCAAGTTCTTTTGTACCATTACTTTTGCTGATGGTATTTTTGGCTTTTGCATCTTCCGTTTCAGCGCAGACCACACAGGTTAGCGGAACTGTTACCGACCGGGCGACAGGCGAATCGATTATAGGTGCAAATATCCTTCAAGTAGGGACTACCAACGGGACAGTAACCGATATTGACGGTACTTTCTCCCTTAGCGCTCCGAGGAACGCTACACTCAGAATCTCTTCGATAGGTTATGTGACGCAGAATGTGACGGTACCCAACCAAGACAATCCCAGGCTGAATATCGCATTAGCTGAAGATGTCAGCCTCTTGGAAGAAGTGGTGGTTGTAGGTTACGGTACAATGCGTAAATCGGATGTGACAGGTTCGATTGCGATTGCCACTTCGCAAGATATCTTACGTGTACCTTCCTATTCTGCCATCACCGGATTAAAAGGGATTGCATCGGGGGTGAATGTGTTTCTAAACTCAGGGATGCCCGGAGGTAACACACGCGACCGCGTCGTGATTCGTGGTCTTTCGTCTATCAATGCTGCTTCAGATCCGCTTTATGTAGTGGATGGCGTGGTAATGGAAAATTTCCAGTTTATCAACCCCAATGATATTGAGCGGATGGAAGTATTGAAAGACGCTTCTGCAACAGCCATTTACGGCGCTCGCGGTTCACAGGGTGTTATCTTGGTAACCACCAGAAAAGGCGAAATAGGCGAGCGTTCTTCTGTCTCCTACAGTGGGTGGGTCAGTCTTTCACAGATGGCAAGGAAGAAAGAGACGCTAAATGCTGCGGAATATATGCAAGCCTATAAAATTGGAATGCAAAATGCCGTCAAGTACGGTGGTTTTTCGGAAGAAGCAATGAATACACGTTGGGAGGGAATTGCCCAGAACAGTTCATTAAATCCGAATTATTACAATTTGTTCCGAATTAACGGCACATTCAATCGGGAAGGATGGAAAGACCTGAACGACAATTCGTTGGTTCCGCTTTATGATACCGATTGGCAAGAAGAAGCGACCCAGAATGCGATTTCACACTCCCATCAGTTGAATATTGAGACGGGAACTAAAACATCATCGACAGGTGTATTTTTAAATTATATGGATCAACAAGGGATTATGATCAACACCTACTTCAAGCGGCTCAGTGCAAGAATGACCAACGAAGCCAATCCGTTACCCTGGTTGTCGACTTCAGTTTCTTTGATGGCGAATCATAGCTGGCAACGCGATACCCCTGAAAGTGGAGGATTGGATGCTGCACGTATGTTGATCGAAATGCCTGCCATTTTCCCGGTCAAGTATCCGGAGGACGGTAACTGGTCGAATACAACGGCAAACATCAATGGATTCGGATATGAGGCAGGNCCCAATTCGGTNCATTATCTGAATGCCCGCGAGGAGATATGGCAACGTACGCAANTATCCCTGAATACGGGATTGACTTTCCACCTGGCAAAAGGTTTGGATTTAAGCTCGATATTGGGTGTCAACGGAAACATAGCCCACCGGACAAATCACTATCCCTACGGCGTTATCAATCAGGATAATGGCGGAAAGGGACAAGTGACTATGGACTTGCGGAAGACATTGTTCTGGCAGGAATCAACCACCCTGAATTATAGTACAGTCATTGACCAGCACCGGATCAATGCCATGGCCGGTGTAGAATGGTCGGAACGCACTTATTTCAGAGTAGAAAACAATGTGGGTAATTTTCCAACCAATGCATTCGGCATTTATAATTTAGCAGCGGGAACCGAACAAAACACGCAAAATTCTGCCTATGAACATTGGGCAATGAATTCATACTTTGGTCGTATAGGTTATACATTTGCCGATAAATATATGGCTACGCTTACTGCACGTATGGATGGTTCATCCAGATTCGGTGCCAATAATAAGTATGCGTTTTTCCCTTCGGCAGGTTTAGGCTGGTTAGTTTCGAACGAAGAATTTATGAAAAACATAACTTGGCTCGATCAGTTGAAACTTCATACCAGTTTTGGTATGACCGGTAACAGCGAGATTGATGTGTACCGTTCATTAGCCGTTTTCAGCACAGGTACGGTATTGATTGATGGACAAAGAGCTTCTTCAGCCAGTGCAAGCAGGATGGCGAATCCCGACTTGAAATGGGAAAAACAAAGTCAGTTTGATATCGGATTTAATCTGAATACATTCGGAAACAGATTGAATTTTGATATTTCCTGGTACTATAAGTATACGAGCGACCTTCTGTTAGATGCTCCTATTCCAAATACTTCAGGATTCGGTTCGATATTCAAAAATGTCGGAGCCATTTCCAATCGCGGTTTGGATGCCATGATAACCGGCGTTTTCGTTCAGAACAGAGACTTTGAATGGAGCGCTACCCTCAATGCCAACTACAATGCCAATCGCGTGGAGAAACTGAACGAAGGTGGCGCTGATATGTTTGTTGGTGACGAATTTGTTGGCGCACAGACCATCATGCGGGTAGGCGAACCCATGGCTCAATTTTGGGGATATGAGCGGTTAGGAATCAAAGATGCTGCTTATGTTGCTGAAAATGGGGGACGTATCGGTACAGCATTGCGTTCGGCTGATAAAACAGTAATGGGAAAAGGATTGCCGGACTGGACAGGTTCGTTTATCAACCGGTTTACTTACAAAAACTTTGATTTCATGTTTGATTTGCAGTTTTCGATCGGCGGCGACGTCCGTCAGGATTTCTACCATTCGACCGAAGACAGGTTTGGTTTGACCAGTGGGTTAAGAACTATCCTGACCGAAGCCTGGACCGAAGGAAAACCGACCAATGTACCCAATCAGGTACAGGCCATACGGATTGGCTCATTCGACGGACAGGATTCTAATGGCGATACACGCTGGGTTGCCAGTGGAGACTATCTGCGCGGCAATCTGTTCCAGTTGGGCTATACCTTTACCTCCCAACAGGCTAGAAGCGTGGGCGTGAGTGGAATCAGAGCATACGTGAGTGCACAGAATCTGTTTGTGATCTGCGATCCAAAGTTCCAGGGATTCGATCCGGAAGGTACCACGCGCGGCAGGTTTGAACAGGGGAGTTTTTTCTTCAANTATCCGAAGCCCCGCACATTCACACTGGGTCTTAATGTTACATTTTAATCACTTAAAAAATCAATGAATATGAAAAAGATATATTTAAGTATAGTATGTGTTGGCATGCTTTTGTTTGCAGCCTGTGAGAGTTTTTTGGAAGAAGAACCGAGAAGTTCCCTTCCTGCAGAAACATTTTTCAGTTCCTTGCAACTGACAGAAGCTGCCGTTAATAATCTGTACCGGACAGGTCCGAACAGTTGGGCAAGCCCGGGAGTTTATAACGGCAGTAACTTAATGATGGGAGGATGGAGTTCAGGGCTTTTTGACAATCTGAATTACAAAGGTCAGGAAATGTATATCCAATGGGCGCAGTTATTGGAAATGACACCCAATAATGTCAATTCAAAGATGGGCGATTTGTTTAATGGCCCGTATCAGGCAATTTATCGCGCCAATGTCATTCTTGATGTGTTACCAACAGTTGATTTGGGATCAGCCGGAATTAGCCAGGCAGATTATGATAGATTTATAGCAGAATCGCGGTTTTTCCGTGCACAGAATTATTTCTATTTAGTCAAACATTTTGGCGATGTGCCGATGATTACCGAACCACAAACTGCGGCAGACGATTTGCAAACACCAAAGACCGATGTAAAAACAATTTACGACCAGGTGATTATTCCCGATTTGCAGGCTGCTCTCAACGCATTACCTGTCAGGGCNCAATACGATAATGCAATGCGTATTACGGCTCCGGTTGTATCAGCTCATCTGATAGATGTCTACATTCAGATGGCCGGTTTTCCGGTAAACGATGCTTCGAAATGGTCGGCTGCTGCAGCAGAAGCAAAAAAATTCCTGCCAGGGGGCGCTTATGCCTCTATCTATTCTTTGGAAACAAATGAGGATTTTGAAGAACTGAGCGCTTACAATAAACTTAGGAGCGTGAATGTACAGGCAGCTTCGCCCGGAGGACGGAAAACTACTTCTTGTCCCGAATATATTTATGTCCAGGAATTTTATGCCGGAATCAGCGGTGCAGGATTTAATGCCAATGCCTGGCCGTTGGAAGTAGGCGCGCTGGGTAGCGCTGAATGTAAGGTGACGTTAACCAATAATGCCTACAAGCCGGAATCTCGCTATTTAGCCATGTATGATACAATCAATGACTTGCGCATGAAAGAAAGACAATTTTTCGCCAATTCGTTTGATAAGATGGATGGAAGCATGTTAGACAATCCGGAAATTAACACACCCTCTCCGTATTTTTATTATGATTGGGGTGGCGTAAAGAATGAAAACAGTTCCGGCCGTCATTGGGCTTTCTATCGCTTAGCCGAAATGTACCTTTTTGCTGCTGAGGCAATTGCACAGGCAGAAGGTGTGACGGCAGAGGCAGTNGATGCTTTGGCTACCATCCGTGCACGGGCTTATGAATGGGGTGGTGTGTCGAAAGCAACGATTGTATCCCAACTGTCCGGTCTNTCNAAAGATCAGTTTATCGAAGANGTCTGGTTGGAGAGATACCGCGAATTGGTATTTGAATGGAAAGACTGGAACATGATTCAGCGTACCCGGAAATATCCAAAGACCAATCCGATGGACAGTTCGGTACCGGTTGGTACAGCTCAATTTGTGGATGTAACGACGGTAAGTACCGGTTTCTCAGGAAC
>JGI24702J35022_10002207_pt1 | contig 11982 bp, 7 predicted proteins | sample TergutTh196P4_FD_35022 | JGI IMG/M metagenome (IMG submission 35022)
CATATCCGGCCATAAATCGACGGTAGAAGCGGTATCGCCCCTAAAACCGTAATGAAACCAACCACGGTTTGATTCATCACCCTCAGCCGCAAACCAACCCTGGTATCCAGCCATTATTAAGCCTTCATAAGAATCATACCGTGGTTTTGCTCCGGATGGTTGCGACGCATTGTTACAACTAATAAAAACGCACAAGTTTATAACAAGCACAAATAGCATTCTTTTCATGAGATACGTTTTAAAAAATAGTCGAAGGTTATTTTATCCAGTCATATCCTTTTTCTTCCAATTCAAGCGCCAGTTCGGGGCCGGCGGTCTTTACTATTTGCCCTTTATACAAAACATGCACTTTATCGGGTTTGATATAATCAAGCAATCGCTGATAATGCGTAATCACAATGGTTGCATTATCTGCCGCTTTGAGTTTGTTCACCCCATTAGCTACTATCCGCAACGCATCAATATCCAGACCGCTGTCGGTCTCGTCCAAGATAGCAAGCCTTGGCATAAGCATCGCCATCTGAAATATCTCATTGCGTTTCTTTTCGCCACCGGAGAAACCTTCATTCACACTACGGCCTGTCAACTTACTGTCCATCCCTACTAACTCGCGCTTTTCGCGCATCATCTTCAGGAAGTCAGTGGCCGAAACAGGTTCCTCTCTCCAATATTCACGATGCGCGTTTACAGCTGCACGCATAAAGTTGACCATGCTGACCCCCGGTATTTCTACCGGATACTGAAAACTGAGGAAAATACCCTCTCTACTACGATCTTCGGGCGCCATCTCTAACAAGTTTTGTCCTAAATACATGACCGAACCTTTCGTCACAGTAAAAGCCGGATGCCCCACCAAGATATTGCTCAACGTGCTTTTACCCGACCCATTCGGTCCCATTATGGCGTGAACTTCGCCGGTTTTAACCGTAATATTTACACCCTTCAATATCTCTTTACCATTTATTGAAGCATGTAAATCTTTAATCTCTAACAGGGGCCTCCCCCCGGCCTCCTCCAATAGAGCGGAAGAAAAACCATTATTACCTAATTTATCATTCATAATTACTGCATTCTTAATTCTTCATTTTTAAAATTTTAAGTTCTTAAAATTTTAAACTACCCCACGCTTCCTTCCAACGAGATTGCCAAAAGTTTCTGGGCCTCGACGGCGAACTCCATCGGCAGTTTGTTCATCACTTCGCGGGTATACCCGCTCACAATCAGGCTTACCGCCTTTTCAGTATCTATCCCACGTTGATTACAATAGAATAATTGGTCCTCGTTTATCTTCGAGGTCGTCGCTTCATGTTCAACGATACCGGTTTCGTTTTGTATGTCAGCATACGGGAAGGTATGCGCGCCACAGGTCGAACTTAGCAGAAGGCTGTCGCATTGGCTGTGGTTGCGTGCATTATCGGCACGGACGCCGATTCTCACTAAACCGCGGTAACTGTTTTGGCTTTGTCCTGCGGAGATGCCTTTAGATACAATCGTACTGCGTGTGTTACGACCTAAATGTATCATCTTCGTTCCTGTATCGGCCTGTTGGTGATGATTGGTTACGGCTACGGAATAAAACTCGCCGACCGAGTTGTCGCCGGCTAATATACAGGAAGGATATTTCCATGTAATGGCAGAGCCGGTCTCCACCTGTGTCCACGATATCTTACTTCCTTCGCCTTTGCAAAGTCCCCGTTTCGTAACGAAATTATAGATGCCGCCATTTCCGTCCTGATCGCCAGGATACCAATTTTGAACAGTCGAATACTTTACTTCAGCATGTTCGTTAGCAATAATCTCGACGATGGCTGCGTGAAGTTGGTTCTCATCACGCCTCGGCGCTGTACATCCTTCTAAATAACTGACATACGCATCGTCTTCAGCCACAATCAGCGTTCGTTCAAATTGTCCGGTATTAGCTGCATTGATGCGAAAATAGGTACTTAACTCCATAGGACAACGCACCCCTTTGGGGATATAAACAAATGAGCCATCGGAAAAAACAGCCGAATTGAGGGCTGCGAAAAAATTATCACGGTAACCGACTACGTTGCCGAGATATTTCCGTACAAGGTCGGGATGATGTTTGACAGCCTCACTGAAGGAGCAAAAGATTATCCCCTTTTCGGCAAGCGTATCTTTATAGGTCGTTTTAACCGAGATACTATCCATCACAGCATCAACCGCTATGCCGCTAAACAATTTTTGTTCATAGAGCGGTATGCCCAACTTGTCGAAGGTCTTCAACAGTTCGGGGTCTACTTCGTCCATGCTTTTCGGCCCCTTTTTCTTTGGAGCTGCATAATATATAATATCCTGATAATCAATAGGAGGAATTGATAAATGCGCCCAAGAAGGCATTTTCATTGTTTGCCAATGCCGATAAGCATTCAAGCGAAATTCGAGCAACCAGTCAGGTTCTTCCTTCTTATGCGAAATAATACGTATAATGCTTTCATCTAAGCCTTTACGAATCATCTCGGTCTCTACATCTGTCGTGAAACCGTATTTATATTCGCCGGAAGTAAACTCATTCATATCAGGTTCTTGTTCGTCCATTATGTAAATAATTCATTTTTTAATTGAAACAAATCGCCAGGGAAGATGTCAGGGATGATATTTTTGATTACCAAATAAAATCGAGATTCCACCTTTATTTCAGGTGACAGGATAAACGAACTGTGGTCAACGACCTCCAAGAGATTAAGTACAACACTGATAAACAATACCATCAATATCAGTCCAACAACTCCGCCGGTCAGATGATTGAGAATACTTAACGGTGTAACACTTATCAGGCGATGAATGATATTACCTGCCGCCAAGACAATACCGACTATCAAAATGAATCCCAAAAAGTAGCTTGCGGGGATCACTCCTTTAGGAGGAAACCATTCCAATTGTGCCAGATAGTCTTGAAGCCAAATTGCTACGCCGGAACATAAATAGATTCCGATAATCAGCGCCAGGAGCGCCACCACCTGTTTGATCATCCCGTCAAACAGCCCCTTTACTAACCCTGCCACGCAAAGCACAATAATAATAATGTCTAACCAGTTCATTTCTTTCAATTACGAATATTTTTCTGTCTCGTACTGTTTTACAAACTATATCATATCATTGTCGTTCGCGTATTCTCCATTACTTCCTTTCGAGAAGCGATTTCATCCATGCCAGGTAATTCGTAATTCGTAATTGTTCATAACTTGTCGTTGTTTCGTAATTCGTAATTCGTAATTGTTCATAACTTGTCGTTGTTTCGTAATTCGTAATTCGTAATTGATTAAAGCGTTTTCTTAATCTCTACGCGGTCGAATGGTTCAATGATATCGCCGACCTGAATATCGTGATAATTATTGATATAGATACCACAATCCTGACCGGTAACGGCTTCTTTCACTTCATCTTTGAAGCGTTTCAGCGAACTTAAATCGCCGGTATGAATAACGATACCGTCACGCACGACACGTACCCTGTTCGTTCGTTTGATTTTACCTTCTTTCACGATACATCCGGCAATTGTTCCGACTTTCGAAATTTTAAATACTTGTTGCACTTCTACTTCGCCGCAAATATCTTCGCGTATTTCAGGCGACAAGAGACCTTCCATAGCATCTTTCACTTCATTGATAGCGTCATAGATGATTGAATACAAACGAATTTCCACTCCTTCAGTTTCGGCAAAACGGCGGGCTTGCGAGGAAGGTCTTACTTGGAATCCGATGATGACCGCATCGGCGGTAGCAGCTAATGAAATATCCGATTCGGAAATCTGACCCACCGCTTTATGGATGACATTGACTTGTATTTCTTCTGTGGAAAGTTTAATCAACGAATCCGACAAGGCCTCGACCGAACCGTCCACATCGCCTTTTACAATAAGGTTCAGTTCGTGGAAATTGCCTAATGCGCGACGGCGACCGAGTTCTTCCAATCCAAAACGTTTCTGAGTGCGTAGTCCTAACTCGCGTTGCAACTGTTCGCGGCGGTTGGCTATTTCTCGTGCTTCCTGTTCCGTTTCCAACACATTAAATAAATCACCTGCCTGCGGGGCGCCGTCAAGACCGAGCACGGTCACAGGCGCTGACGGGCCGGCTTGCTCTATACGCTGATTACGCTCATTGAACATCGCTTTCACACGTCCGTAATGCGTACCGGCCAAGACGATATCGCCCTGTTTCAATGTACCGTTGCTTATCAGAACGGTACAAATAAATCCACGTCCTTTATCTAATGATGATTCGATGACAGAGCCGGTTGCGCGACGATTCGGGTTTGCTTTCAGTTCAAGCAAGTCGGCTTCCAACAAGACTTTTTCAAGCAGGTCGGGGACGCCAATTCCCTGTTTTGCCGATATCTCCTGACTTTGGAATTTACCTCCCCAGTCTTCTACTAAATAGTTCATTTGCGCTAATTCTTCCTTAATTTTTTCAGGATTGGCATGTGGTTTATCAATCTTATTGATAGCAAAAACCATAGGTACTCCGGCAACCGAGGCATGATTAATAGCTTCGACCGTCTGGGGCATGACATTGTCGTCAGCCGCTATGATAATGATAGCAATATCAGTAACTTGTGCTCCCCGTGCACGCATGGCGGTAAAGGCTTCATGACCGGGTGTATCCAAGAAAGTAATCCGGCGTCCATCCGGCAGTTTGACGTTATACGCGCCGATATGTTGTGTAATGCCTCCGGCTTCGCCGGCAATCACATTTGTCTTTCGTATATTGTCGAGTAAGGATGTTTTCCCATGGTCTACGTGTCCCATTACCGTAACGATAGGGGGACGCGAGACCAAGTCTTCGGCTTTGTCCGTCTCTTCAGCTATCGCTTCTACTACTTCAGCGCTTACATATTCGGTTGAAAACCCAAATTCTTCCGCCACTATATTGATGGTTTCCGCATCAAGACGTTGATTAATAGAGACCATAATACCGATACTCATACAAGTTGAAATCACATGTGTAACCGAAACACTCATCATGCTTGCCAAATCGTTGGCTGTCACAAACTCAGTCAGTTTCAACACTTTACTCTCTCGCTTCTCGACTTCGAGCAGTTCCTGTTCGCGGTGAGCCGCTGCATCACGTTTTTCGCGACGATATTTCGCCGCCTTACCCTTCGTGTTTTTACTTGTCAGGCGTGCCAGCGTTTCTTTCACCTGCTTCTGTACATCTTCTTCGTTTACTTCCACCCGGATAGGACGTTTCGGACGTTGTTGCTTAATACGATCGTCGCGCCGTACATTTGTTCCCGGCGTACTTGAAATATCTACACGATCTTTACGGATACGTTTGCGTTTCTGTCTGCTGTGTGAATGGTCTCCCGACATACTCCTGTCGCTCATTCTTTCAGATGGCTGGGGTTGCGTTTTACGTTGTGGGGCGGATTTATCACGACGATCGCTACGTTCCCGTCTTTTCTCCTCTTTAGATTTCTTTCGTGGGCTTGTTGCCTGATTGATAGAGCCCAGGTCAATTTTACCCTTTACTTTTATGTTCGATTCAATTAACGTCTTATTCAACCGGAATGGTTTATCTTTCGCTGCTTCTTTATCTCGTACCGGCTCGCTAACAGTACCGGCGCTTTTTTCTTTAGATTCTGAGGACGAAACCGGTTGTAGTACGGGTTTCGGTTTTGTATCAGTTTGTTTCGGTTTTGTATCAGTTTGTTTTGTTTGCGTTGACGGCCTTGCTTGCGTGGTTTCTTTAGCTTGCGTTGACGGCCTTGCCTGCGTGGTTTCTTTAGCTTGCGTTGACGGCCTTGCTTGTGCTGTTTCTTTAGCCTGCGTTGACGGCCTTGCCTGTGCTGTTTCTTTAGCCTGCGTTGACGGCCTTGCCTGTGCTGTTTCTTTAGCTTGCGTTGACGGCCTTGCCTGTGCTGTTTCTTTAGCTTGCGTTGACGGCCTTGCCTGTGCTGTTTCTTTAGCCTGTGTTGACGGCCTTGCTTGTGCTGTTTCTTTAGCCTGTGTTGTTTCTTTTGTTATTGTTGAAGGTTTCGTTTGCGCTGAAGGTTTCGTTTGTGATGTATCTATCGTTTGTACTGCTTCCTTCGTTGGTATTATTTCTCTTGTTTGCGCAGTCTGTTTTTCTACCTGTTTTGGGGTTGGTTCTACGGGACGGGCAGCGCTCTCCGGCTTGCCGGTAGGAGGTATTTCAACCGTTTCGACTTTTTGCTCTTCTTTCTTGACTTCCACTTTCACAACGCTTGGTTCCGGTTTCGGAGATACTTTTTCAACGACCGGAGTGGTGGGTTTTAAAGGCGTCGAAAAATAGTCTTTCCCGCCCGTAAACCTTTCCGTCCTATAATTTGAAGACCTGGAACTCGCCGGTTTTTCAAGGTCAATCTTTCCTTTAGTGATAAACCGCGGGATGATGTCTTCCGGAATTTCCGTTTTTATTTCAGTAATTACCGGCGGTTTGGTTTTTTCTTCGGGTTCTTTAAACAAAGGTTTGAACACCTTCGTTTCTTTTGAAGGCATTTTTCCACGACTAAACTCTTTTACAAGCAAGTCATACTGATCGTCCGATACCCTCAGATTCGGATTGCTTTCGACCTCGAAACCTTTTTTATTCAGGAAATCGACGACAGTAGTAAGACCTACATTTAAATCCTTAATTACTTTGTATAATTTTACAGGCATTTATTTTCTTCTCTTTAAAAATCTTATGATTCCTCCTCTTCAAACTCAGCCGATAAGATACGAAACACATCTTTTACAGTCTGTTCTTCCAGATCGGCGCGTTCCATAATCTCTTCAGGCGTCAACGATAAAACATTTTTTGCCGTATTTAAACCTAATGCCTTCAAGGCATCGATTATCCAAGTATCGATTTCGTCCGAAAATTCATCTAAATAAATATCATCTTCCTCGACATCATCAATATCACGGAACACATCAATCCTGTAATCGGTAAGCATACATGCTAACTTGATATTCAGCCCGCCTTTACCAATAGCAAGCGAAACCTCTTCGGGACGAAGAAAAACCTCCGCACTTTTTTCTTCCTCATTGATACGGATGGAAGATATTTTCGCAGGACTTAATGAACGCTGAATGAAAAGCGAAATATTTGAAGTATAATTAATTACGTCGATATTTTCATTTCTTAGCTCATGTACGATACCCCGAATCCGAGAACCTTTCATACCCACACAAGCGCCTACAGGGTCGATACGGTCGTCATACGATTCAACGGCTATTTTCGCCCGATCACCCGGAATACGCGCAATGGCCTTGATCGTAATTAATCCGTCATTTATTTCAGGTACTTCCAACTCGAACAAACGTTTTAGAAACAGGTTATTTGTACGCGATAAGGTCACCTTCGGGTTATTATTGATATTCGTAACCTCTTTAATGACAGCACGAACCGTTTCTCCTTTGCGGAAAAAATCCGAAGGAATCTGGTCGGATTTGGGAAGTATCAAATCATTCCCCTCATCGTCTAACAGTAAGATTTCTTTTTTCCAAATCTGATATACTTCGGCCGATATGATCGTGCCTACCAATTCTCTATAGCGGGAGAAAAGACTGTCTTTCTGAAGCTCAAGTATTTTAGAGGCAAGCGTCTGACGAAGATTTAAAATGGCACGACGACCAAAATTTTCAAAATATACCTCGTCTGTCACTTCTTCACCTATCTCACAATCCGGGTCCATGTTGCGCGCCTCGCTCAACTCAACTTGCAAATTAGTATCTAACATACTGCCGTCCTCAACTACCACCCGGTTACGCCAGATTTCAAAATCGCCTTTCTCCGGATTGATGATCACATCATAATTCTCATCACTGCCGAACATTTTAGCTATTACATTGCGAAATGATTCTTCCAGTACATTGATCATTGTCTCTTTATCAATACTCTTCAGATCTTTAAATTCCGCTAATGTATCAATCATATTGATTGCTTCTCCTTTTTTCCTCGCCATATTTATTTATAGTTTTCAGTTTTCAGTTTTCAGTTTTCAGTCCCCAATTCAAGTTTTCAGTTTTCAGTTTTCAGTCCCCAAAACTCGCGCGGATTTTTTAATTCGTGCGTCTCGCTCTGTCATTATTCAAACCTCAAAAAAGAAGGGAAACTTATCGCTCCCCTTCATCCTCCCTCTCTCTTAGAGGCTGCAAAGATAATGCAATAATTGCAAACCGGCAAAAAAAACATTATTTTTTTTCAATTAATCTTATTTTCATCCGTCTTTTTCGATATTTCACCCTTATTTCATCCCTTCACCCTTTCACCTTTTCCTGATTTTAATGCTGCGAAACGAAACGGCGTCGCCGTGATCCTGTAACAGAATATGTCCTTCCGGCGCTTCGCCGAACCTGCCCTTCGTATTATATTCCTTTGCGGCGTATTTACTGCCCTTCACCAACTCACGGAAAGCCTCCGAACCACGCTCATATTCCAATGTTTTGAATCCATTCAACCAATGCTCGACGTGATTGTTAGGAAACACCTTGATGACAGCCAGGTTCCACTGTCCTACCCCATTGAAACGGATATTCTCCGGTTTGATCAAGTCGTAAAGGCCTGCGTTTCGTCGGCTGTCCCGAAAGGTTGTAAAAAGCTTGGCATCCGGGTGATTGGCATCATCAAGAATCTGATATTCAAGTCCGAAAGCCGAGCCTTGCTGTTTCTCTCCTTCCGTGACAAAATATTTAATGCCGCTATTAGCGCCTTCGGTGATTTTAAACTCCACACTCAGTTCAAAAGATGAATACATATCCTTCGTTACAATATCGCCTCCGTTAGCCGCTTCAAGTCCTCCGGAAGACAAGACGGCCATCTCGCCGTTTCCAACTTTCCACCCCCTGTCGGGGAACGTATTCTTATGCGCTCCTCTCCATCCGGTAGTCGTTTTGCCATCAAACAACAATGTCCAACCTTGAGAGGCTTCGTATGAAGAAAGTGTATTAGGAATACGGTTAACCACCGGAATCAATGTCCCTTCCATCAAGTGTTTCCGGATATTATTTGTCATGATACGGATGTTTCTCCACTTGATCTCTTTTCCATCCTGTGCTTCATTTTTCCCAATCGAATGAATCTGAAAAGCAATAAATCCTTTAAGTGTTGTATTATCAAGCAGATGCGCTGTATTAACCCCGTTCAGCCAGATACGGATTGTATCGCCAAACGCCTCAACACGGTAACGGTTCCAGTCGTCTTTTTTATAAGCTGCCTGCCCAAGTCCATGCCCTTGCAATGTGACAAGCCAACCGCGTCGCGCCTCATCATAAATACCTCCGCTCCAGGCACGGTCCGACGGGTCTATTTCGCACTGATACCCATGTACGCGACCCGTCAAATAATCCGGTCTGCTTTCACTTCGGAACTGCACGCCCGAATTGAGGGATGCGTCGCACAACACATCAAACTCAAGAATAAAATCATCATAATCCAATTCCGTAGCCAAAAAGCTACTCGGCTGGTTCATAGCTGATTTTCCGATAAGCATACCCTCTTCAACCCGAAACGGCGCTTTTCCGTTCAATTGAATTAATCCTTTAAAATCTTTGCCGTTAAAAAGGGGTTCCCAACCGTCTTTCGGTGTACAAGCACAAAATAAAAGCAAAGAACAAACTGTTGTTTTTAAAAATAATTTCATAATAATACATTAATAATTAGATATTTAAACAATAAACCCGAAACAAAGACCAACATTTCCCGTCGGGTGTTCGCTTACAAAGGTACGAAAAATATTATAATAATGTATATGGAAAAGGTGGAAAAGAGATTGACTAATAATTTCTTAAATGCTGTGCCATTCGTTCTGCACAAAGTTCGCCGTCGATAGCGGCCGAAACGATTCCTCCTGCATAACCTGCGCCTTCGCCGCTTGGATAAAGCCCTTTCAATTGTATGTGCTGCAAAGTTTCGCTATTACGCAAGATACGGACAGGCGCTGAGGTGCGTGTTTCGATGCCAATCATACAGGCTTCGTTTGTTAAAAATCCATGCGACACTTTTTCAAAGTGGCGAAACCCGTCGCATAGTCGTGACGTTATGAATTTAGGTATCCAACCATGTAATGGAGAGGCCGTTACTCCGGGCGTGTAAGAGGAATCAGGCAAATCGGACGAATATCGTTTTTGATAAAAGTCCGCCATCCGCTGTGCAGGGGCTGCCAACGTCATCCCGCCATTGATCCAACACAACCGCTCTAACTGTTCCTGAAAAAACATCATCAACAAAGGATTTGATAAACCGTTTTGCAAATCCTCAGGGCGTATTTCGACAACGATACCGGCATTTGCCCATCGTGAACCACGGTTTGAGGGCGACATGCCGTTAACGACCACTTCGTCCGGCCCGCTTGCCGCCGGTACGACAAATCCGCCGGGGCACATGCAAAAAGAGTAAACACCCCTACCGACCGATTGGGTCACAAAACTATATTCAGCCGCCGGAAGAAAAGCGCCTCGTCCGTCCGGACAATGATACCGAATCCGGTCGATCAACGCTTGCGGATGTTCAAGGCGTATACCCACAGCTATTCCTTTTGGTTCGATAGCAATTTGTCGTAAAGCCAAGTAGCGATACACATCCCGTGCAGAATGACCGGTCGCCAATAAGACCGGCCCCAGGAACAAACGACCATCGCGCGTTTGCACGCCCAACACCTCATCATCCCTGATAATCAGCGATTCCATACAAGTTTCAAAATGAACCTCACCACCGGATTGAATTATCCGGTTACGTATATTTTCAATCACACGGGGCAATTTGTCCGATCCGATATGTGGGTGCGCATCGTACAAGATAGAAGTAGAAGCGCCATGTTGACAAAGAATGTGCAGAATACGTTCCACAGAGCCTCGTTTCTTGCTTCGTGTATAAAGTTTTCCGTCGGAAAAGGCGCCTGCTCCTCCTTCGCCGAAACAGTAATTGGATTCCGGATTGACGCGTTGTTCGCGACTGATCAACGCTATATCTTTCTTCCGGTCACGCACATTTTTACCTCTTTCGATTACTATCGGACGCACGCCTAAATCTATTAACCTGAGCGCAGCAAACAACCCGCCCGGTCCGGCGCCCACCACGATGGCTTGTTTACATTTTGAAACATCGTTATAATCAATTGTTTTAAACTCGCTTTCAGCCGGTTCTTCAGAAATAAATACCCTGAGTGATAGATTGATATAGATAGTACGTTGCCTTGCATCAACGGATCGTTTGATCACGCGCACAGCATTTATCGTTTCCGGCTGTTCGCCTGTCTCACGACATACCACCCTGCAAATCGCCTGTTCGTTCACAGCCTCTTCCGGTAAAACTCTTAGCTGTAACTCTTTTATCATTTATTAACTCTTTCTGTTCTAATGATTTCTTTTTTTGTGAACTCAATTCACTTTGCAAAGATAATCATTTTTTTAATATGTAACAAGCGTGTTTGTAACACTGTTGTTACTAACACGCTTGTTACATATTTATAGTATTGATATTCAGTATTTTAAACTAAGAACTATCCGAAGACTTCCCGGAAAGCCTCCTCCGCTTTTTTAACTTTTATAACGGCTATTTGGGTCTTTAAATCCTCAAGACCTTTCATGGCAGGGATAACGATACGTGAAAAACCAAGTTTCTCGGCTTCCTGAATACGCTGCTCGATACGTGTCACGGGACGAATCTCTCCTGATAAGCCTACTTCGCCGGCCATACATACGCCGCGGTCGATAGCCATTTCCATATTAGACGACAAAACGGCGCAGATAACCGCCAGATCGATGGCGGGATCGCTAACCCGTAACCCTCCGGCTATATTCAGGAACACATCTTTTTGTGTCAGTTTGAAGCCCGCACGTTTTTCAAGGACGGCTAATAGCATGTTCATACGACGAATATCAAAGCCGGTAGCGCTACGTTGCGGATTGCCGTAAACGGCTGTGCTGACTAACGACTGTGTCTCAATCAAAAAAGGGCGAACACCTTCAATGGCGGCGGCAATGGCTACCCCGCTTAATCCTTCGTGGTTCTCCGT
>JGI24702J35022_10002208_pt1 | contig 11982 bp, 8 predicted proteins | sample TergutTh196P4_FD_35022 | JGI IMG/M metagenome (IMG submission 35022)
CGGCTTCATGTATTGGAATAGCTGTGCCGCGTAATCTATGAACCCGGAAGTGTCCATGACCAGTTCATCGGCAAGGGAATACTCTAAATACCAACTCTTATTCTTTAAGTATTCTGCTTGCGGATGATCGGCGTTGTACCCCAGTGGCACTTTTTTAAGTGTTTCGCCTTTCACGGAAAAATTGTCAGCAAAAGTCTTTGCGCTCAAAATCGCTTCAAATTCATTGCCGTGCTTAGCGATATAGTCCCGAATCATTGTTGTTGTATCCTTGAACATATCGGTAAAAAGCCCTCCACCTAAGAATGATTGTCCTCCGGGCGCTATAACAATATAGTAGCCCACAGGTATTGGCAGCTTGCCCGCCGAAGATATATGCGCCCTGAATTTTGGGTTGTACGGGGACTTGTTGTGGCTGAATCGAGTATCGCGCGCCATTTTGAATGTCAGGTCTTTCGGCACATTATGAATCACGCTGCTGTCAAACTTGCCAATAGCTGTGATAAGTTTGCCAACGAAGTGTTCAAACTCGGCGTTTGCTTGTTTATGGCGCGCTTTGTTAGCGTGATACCATTCCCGATTGTTGTTTAGCGACAGGTCAGAAAGATAGTCAAAAACACTATTCATGGAAACTCCTTTGTGTTCACATATCTAATTTCAAACATTTCATCACCGCCTATTGAACCATCAATATCTCAAGCTCTCGGCGGAGCAGGGGTAGCGCTGTGTCCTCACGCGACCGTAAATCAATAAGTGCTTTGGCAAGCCGTTTTATCGCATCGTCCTGTAATCTATAATCCACAGTATCCTGCACAACAAGCCGCTCTATCCAGTCTTTTTTGACCGCTCTTTTCTGCTCAAAGCCTGGTTTTCGCTTGTTAGATAGGCATTTATAGTAATTGTATATCTTCGTGGTCTTGCTCGTGCCGCTCTCGCCGACCATGAAAGTGCCACATTTTTCGCAATAGAGTTTTGTCGTTAAGAGGTAATCGACTTTAGCTTTTGCGGCGGCGGGAGCGCGTTTGTTTCGTTGTAATCTTTCCTGCGCACGGTCAAATAATTCCTGCAAAACGACAGCGGGATACGCGCCGGGGACAATGGTTTCGCCATATCGGTACTCGCCCAAATATTTTCTATTGCGAATCATGTTGTTTATGCTGTTGTAACTCAATTGGTCGCCGCCTGTTTTAGTCTTGATACCCCTTGCGGAAAGGCTCTCTCGAATATCCGCCACGCTTTCTCCGTCGGCGTACCTTTCAAATATTTCATGCACCACTGGCGCGGTGTGCGGGTCAGGTTGATATTGCTGCTCCTCGTTGACCATCAGACCGTATGGAACGATACCGCCGTTGTGACGTGTTTTAAGGGCGTTTTCAGTCAGTCCCCGAGACACCTTGACCCCGAGTTTGACCGAATAATACTCGGCGAGTCCCTCGAGCAATGATTCAAGCAGTATGCCCTCCGCGCCCTCGGATATGGCTTCGGTTGCTGATATTACCTTGACGTTATTTTTGCGAAGTATGGACTTGTAATGTGCGGAATCACAACGATTTCTTGCGAATCTGTCCAACTTCCAGACGATTATTACGTCGAACAGACCTTTTGCGGAATCCTTTATCAGCCGTTGAAATTCAAGGCGGTTTTCGGCTTCGTGTCCGCTGATGGCACGGTCAATGTATGAGCCTACAATCGCAATGCCCTTGCGCTCGGCAAACACTTTACATTCGCGGAGCTGCCCTTCGATGCTTTCTTCCCGCTGCCCAGTACTGCTGTATCTTGCATAAATCACACAATTCATTTCTTTGATTCCCCCAACATTTCAAGAAGAGTTTGCTTTAGCATGTCGTTCATCGGAGAGTTAGGGTCGAAGCACATTTCAACGAACTGCCGCATTTCCTCGCTGGATTTTTCTATTTTCGGATGGTAGTCGTATAGCTTACCTTGGGGTTTATCGGTGCGACCGAAAATATAGTCCAACGACACGTCAAAATAATCTGCGTACCATAAAAACGTTTCCGGGGAAGGCGAGCTTGTATTTGATTCATAACGATTCACGCTTGCCTGCGTTGTACCTATTAGTCTTGCCAATTTAGCTTGGGAGAGTTTTACTCCTTCTCGCAAGTACCTTAATCTTTCACTGACTATTTTCATCTGAAACCTCCGTGACGTGCTACTGACGAAGCTATGTTACTACATATATGTATGTTTATCAATGCGTTATTCGTTTATGCGGAAACATTTCGCAAATCGCAAATCACATCACAGTCAACAGATAATGCAACGAAAACAGTAGGCGGATTAGTCGATGGTTGTTTGATTCAAACAGACTCGCAAGCAGTGTAACAGGCAAGCCTTTTACTCACTTGTTGAGGGAATCCCCTCAAACTCCCCGGCAAAAACCACCGACAAGCGGTTTTTGCTCTAAGCCGCTTTCGCGTCTGCCAGCACTGGTTCCGAGTTCATAAAGGTCATAAAGTCTATTCTTAATACTACGAAAAAGTCCTATCATTCCAACAGATTATATATTGGATAATCCATGATTAGCATTCGTTCGTCAGTAGATAATTCGTCCAGTAGTCTATTCGCTTCATTTAGCTCATTAAGAAGTATGGCTATAGCACAATGCACGACTTTTTCCGTCCTGTTTTTTCGCAAATTCACTAAATCAGCAATTTCTTCATTTGTAAACGAGCGCTTTCTTTTGATTACTTGATACCTGTTAATGATTGTTATCGGTTCTGTGGTCAAGAGTACATCAGCCATATCTTCCGCAAACTGAAGCAAGTGCTTGTCTTTTATTTTTAGCGAATCGTAAGCGGTTATTATTTCCAAAAGCAAATTGCTTGCTCCAATACTTCTCGTTTCTGTAAATCGTACTGCTAGCTCCCTATCGCATACCTTCATAGTTTTAATTGAGTTGAGGATTCTACTAAAATCAACATTCGAGCACAAGAAATCATCGGCTACCATATGTAAGAAAAGTGACCACGGTTCGATAGTTACTCTATTTCCATCATTCAATACCAGTTCCAGCTTTACATGAGCATCGTCAGCAAAAGCATTACATATTTCGTAAAAATCGCTTGTGTCTTCTTTTTTTGCTCGAATACGAACAAGAACATTGCTAATCTTTTTATTATAATAAAAAAAGCTTGGGAGATCTTTTTCGATAAAAGAGATTTTATTTCCCTCCGAAGCTCGTATTAAGTCATTTATTCCACTATAATCCGATTCAGTCATACCATCCATATCGAGATCTGTTGATACACCGAAATAGTGTAAAGCTGATCTGATTCTTTTAAAATCATTATTGAGTTGGTTTAGTCTTACGACATCGGCAGGCTTATTAATGCTTAAATTGAAGGCTCTTTCAGAGCCAATAAAAACATTATTAGACTGAGATAAGGCAAGAAGAAAATTGCTGTCAATAATCCGATTTAAGAGCGTACCATTAAGAGTATATGAGATATTTTGGGGTTGATTCAAAACATCTTCTTCAGGAATGGGAAACTTCATTGCGTGACCAATATTGATAAAACCTTTTCCATTCTCGTAGCCATGGGAAATTGCATCGTAGTATTTTTTACCATTGACAAACACCGGTGTATCGATTGGGTGCTGCGTCATGATACTGTAGCCCTCTTCAACTTTTCCAAAGGGCAACTCAATACCCTCTTTTGTTTCAACGTATAAATAGAATGACTGGGTGGTAGTTTCTTTCATAATATCAGCGTTATTCTCCGGATTTTTTCTAGGTTGGATATGAAACTTTACAGAAGCTCCGCCTCGAAACGCTTCTTTAGCTTGTTCTTCTGTCCATACAATTTTAGTTGCTTGCCGTTTTTTGTCACCAATAAAAGACAGAAATATCTGTCGTATTGCATCATCATCCTCTGGCAGAATACGCAGGGAGATGGTTTTATTCTTTTTAGAGCCTATATTTTTTAATATGGCATTCAGGTCAAATGGTAATAAACTTTGGTAAAATATAGTTGTTTTTCCTCCATCACCAACAGCCACAACAAAGTAGATAACACCGCCATCATTTAAGAATTTTCTCAAATTTGTTACTTTAATACTAAAGCTAAGAGTACTCGTTTTTTTACTGACGTTTTTCTGTTTCCCCTTAACCTGTACAGGCACTCTGTCAATTAGTTCGTCATTCTTATTACTACCCTTTGGATAAACATAAATATTCCCGTCCCAAATGGGTTCTTTGTCATGTTCATTGATGTAGGGGGATACCCCGCTGCACAAAGCAAGCCGTCCTTTAACCGCAGTTGTTGCCACCAGTTCGATATCCACGCTCTGAATGCCTCCCTTCGTCAATGTTATTTATCGTGCTGAAAGCCTTTCTTTTTAAAGTACTACAAGCAAAAACTTGCCATTGCTACCCCAACTCTGCCATAATCGCCCTGAAACTCTCCATTGCCGTTTCTAGGTTATCAATAATTTCGCTCGCCAGCACATCCGGGTCGGGCAGATTATCAAGATCGGCGAGGGATTTGTCTTTAATCCAAAATATATCAAGGCTTGTTTTATCTCGCTCTTTTATCTGTGCGAATGTATAGCGCCTGAAACGCCCATCGGGGTTGTCTTCGCTATACGTTTCTGTGCGCTCGTGGCGGTTTTCGGGATTGTAGCAGGTGATAAAATCCTGCAAGTCAGCAAAACTCATCGGGTTTTGCTTGAGCGTGAAATGCACGTTGGTGCGGAAATCGTATATCCACACTTCCTTTGTCTGCGTATCCGGGCTTGCCGGGCGTTTGTCAAAGAATAGGACATTTGCCTTTACTCCGGGCTTGTAGAATATCCCTGTTGGCAATCGGAGTATGGTATGCAGGTCTGATGTTTCAAGAAGCTTCTGCCGAACGGTTTCGCCTGCGCCGCCCTCGAAAAGCACATTGTCCGGCACGACCACTGCCGCCTTGCCTGTTGACTTGAGTATTGTGTTGATATGCTGCACGAAGTTAAGCTGCTTATTTGAGCCTGTTGCCCAGAAATCCTGGCGATTATAAACCAAGTCCTCGGTTTCTTGTTCGCCTTCGTCGTTGGTGAAGGTCATGGAACTCTTTTTTCCGAAAGGCGGATTCGTCAACACATAGTCGAATCTCTCCCCAGGGTCTGTCAGAAGCGAGTCGTTACGGGTTATGGGTGGGTCTCCGTCGATATCGCCGATATTATGCAAAAACAGGTTCATCAGGCATAGCCGATATGTATTCGAGACAAGCTCCCATCCTCGGAAAGCGTTGTTTTTCAGGAACTCACGCTGGTTACGGTCAAGAGAATACCGCGCCGGATCTGTGATGTAATCATATGCGGCTAAGATAAAGCCGCCTGTTCCTGCGGCAGGGTCAACAATGGTTTTGTCAGGCTCAGGGCGCAAGCATTCGACAATGGCTTTAATTAGTACACGCGGGGTAAAGTATTGTCCTGCGCCGCTCTTGATATCGGCTGCGTTTTTCTCAAGCAAACCCTCATATATATCGCCTTTTACATCAGCGGACATGGAAACCCAGTTTTCAGCGCCAATCATCGTAACGACACGTTTTAGGTATGCGGGATTGCTGATTCTGTTCTGTGACTTGGCAAATATACTGCCGAGAGTTCCCGCGTTCTCGCCCAGTTTTTTTAATGTCTCGTTGTACTGATCCTCAAGCTCCGCTCCGGCAAGAGGAGTAAGTTTACCCCATGTATATGCCTCGGGAACGCCGAGGTTGCGGCTGTAGGGCGGTTTTGCGTATTCATCAGCCATTTTGATGAATATGAGGTAGGTAAGCTGTTCGAGATAATCACCATAGCTCACGCCGTCATCGCGCAGGACATTACATAAACCCCATACTTTATCGATGATCGCCGATGCGTTTTGTTCAGCCATTTTTCCTACCCCCTTTGGTTTTTGCCTTTGTGTCGGAACTTTTTTGCTCCGCTTTTATGCATTCAAGCAATACCGAAGCCGATTCATCGTCCGGGTCTTGTGGCACAAGCTGTCCTGCGAAAGCTTTTTTAAGGATGCTCTGCTTGAGCGCCTGCGCTTTATTCAGGTTCTCGTCAACGATCTGTTCCAGCTTATCGCAGACAGACAGGCGGGATTCGATTTCAGCGACGATTTGAGACTGATCAACTAATGGTGGCAAGGGAAAAATGATTTGTTTCAGAATAGTTTGATTCAAAAAATCCCTTGTTGAACCCTTGCATAGCTCCTTTACTTGGTCTATAACAATTCCCTTGCTTAAAAACAAATAAACAAAATACCTAGGCATTATTTCGTTTTCATCAAGAGTAACCCGCATTAAGTTTGTAGATAGTAATGCCCCATTCATATGTTCAGGAACAAGGCACAACTCGCCTACTGTACCAGAGCGTGAGATAATGACATCATTGGTATGCAATTCAAATGCTTTTAATTCTTCAGCTTTTTCAGGCGATACAAATATTTTATTGCATTGCTGGAATATGCCTCGCTCAATATTTTCTATCCCTAAGACGGGTACGCCTGTTTGCTTATGTTCATGCTTTTTCAGCATAGTACCAAACGGCCCAGTTGCCATAGGCTTTCTATTTTTACTGAGAAATTTCTCTATGGTGACTCGCTCCCAATCTTTCCCCTCAAACGCCCATTTCAGCACCGCCTGCCGATAAGTCCGCAACTGCTGGCATATGGTTTGCAGAAGTTCAACGCCCTTATCCAACTCCGAAAACAATGCGTCGATTTTAGCGACAATTCGGTTCTGCTCGGTGAGAGGCGGAAGGAGAAAATCAAGATTCTTTACATCATCAACAGTAACGGCACTAAAAGTCGTGCCAGTGCCTTGTCCCGAAAATACAGGTTCAATATGTTTGAAAAAATTCAATACATATCTAGTCGATATACCTCCGAGGGGGCGTATGGCGCTAAGACCACGCCCGATGGCAACAGTCTCTCTTGCAAGATTTGTAGGACCTACAGGAGCGCGAACAGACAATAGGATATCTCCGCTTTCTGCCAATTTCTTTGGAGCAGTACAATAAACGCGATTTGTTGGGTAGAGTTGTCCAAAGTCGGTTTTACCTTGAAAGAAGGGCAGACCATCGCCATCTTGATTATAATATTTTGATTCCGGTGATTGTCCGGCAATCACCAGATTAACATCAGAGAGACGACATTTCGCCCACCCTTTCGGCAAATCCAATCTTCACACCTCCCATTGCGCTATGTTTCCTTTTGTCAAAATGGCAACTCATCTTCGTTATCATTATCAATTTCAACATCATGCAAATCATCGTCTTCGTTAAATATCCGTAATATGTCATTTATCTTCATTCTCAACTCGTCAAATGTTATTATCGTTACATTCGACAAGCTGTTACGATAATTTTCAAATGTCTTTATTTGGTCTGGTGTTAGGCTATTTACTTTTCCTATCACAACGATGCACTTCGGATTTATCAATTCAAACGGCATATCTGAATTGTGACAAGTTGCATAGTATTCTTTTGCTAAATGATCCTTGTAGTTAATGATCTGGTTTACGGCACCGCTCATATCGGCACTGAGGCTATATGTGCCACGATATTGTCTGCCAAGTAAGTCAGTACATGGTGTTTTTATCTCAACTAATGCTATATTTTGTGTTAGCTTGTTTTGATAAATAAAATCACAAATATTTCCGTTTCTGTTATGAAGCCCTTTACCGCCCATATATGCTTTGTTTTCGAAAATAGTATAAGGGCAAGAAAACACCTGCGATAGAATCCATTGGTTTTCTTTGAAAATGTTTTGCCAAACTTCTTCATCAGCGTTATCCATATTTTCATCTAAAAGGACGAGAGCGTGTTCTAATTTAGCAATACTGGTTGCATCTGAGAGTGACGATATATTTGCTTCGCCTAGTTCGCGCAGTCCATTTTTCAAAGACTCTATTGATTCTGCCTGAGTAATAATTTGAAGCAGCATCTTAACTAACTCAAAATTTTTGCTTTGCCCAAGCATTCGAGCGGCAGAAGGGTCGCTTGAAATAATAGCTTGAAATTGCCGGAAACTATTATCCACTCGGGCAAATGTGCTGCTGCCAGCCGGTGTAGCACCTATTTCGCTATGTAGTTCGTAAAGAGCTTTCAATCCCTCATACAAACTATAGGTTTCTCCTATGCCTAACGATATTTCTATTGCTTCGCCGACTTTAACTGACCCTCTCGTCAATTTTACCGTCGGAAATTCTGTGTCTGCTTTTTTCTTTTTTTCATAAATTAGTTTCCCTGAAACGCATTTATTAGGGTCGTTGTCATTTTCGACAACCACTGGTAAAACCTAGTTTGTATTAAATCTGTCGTTTTCAATATGATAGGTGAGGCATTTGCTGTTCGATTAGACGTAGATACCAAGTCTATTGAGCCATCGGTTAATTCCCGTGGTTCAGATCGAATATTGTCGAATGAAATTTTCACTCTTTTATCCCCCCTTACGCCGCCAGAGCGAGATTCATCTCGTCCAGCAGTTGCGTGTAAGCGTTGCCGAACAAGCTGTAGAACTTACCCAAGCCGCCGTGATGGTTAAAGGGCGCGAGGTCTAAATCTTCGGCGGTAATCGCCATCGAATTTGCGATGAAGTCCCTGATCATCCGAAGCCAGTCCATCTGCTCGTCGGTGAATTGGACATTTCCGGCGTTCTTCGCCATCGTCCAGCGCATGAAGTTATAATTCACCGTATCGCTATATGGCGCAAGCTCGGTAGTGATATCAAGCTCAAACCGCAGTAGCGAAACGATGTCGATTAGCTTTGACACAGGCGATTTAGTCCTTACTTTATCCTTTTGCGTGAAGCTATATGCGCTCCACAAGCGCTCGGTTGACAGATCGCGCTTCTGCATAGCATCATACACTTCCTGAATCATCTGCAATGTTAGAGGCCTGGTTTTATATGCGCCGCTGTAAAGAATGGTCAAAGCAGTGATTTCATTTTTGTTTTCTTCGATAAATTGCCTAAATGTCGAAATATCGTCCTCGGCTTGTTTTGCGAAATCGGTATCCCAAGCTGCTATATTTACCGTGTCAATGTTTACTGTGTCAATGATTTGGTCATGGGCTTTGCGGGCATCCAGAATAAAATCACGCAGTTTCGGCTCATAAAACGGAGCGACCGCAGCTTCGATCAGTTCTTCCTGCGTCTTGCCGCTCTGCGCGATGTAATCCTCGTCAAAAGCGTTCAGCAAAGCTTTAGCGGTATCTGATAGCGTCAAACCTCCCGAAACCTCGGTATATTTCTTTTGCTCGGCAGGGGTTAGCTCCTTGTCCAGTCTGGATAATCGTCCTGCGAGTGTGGTAACGGTGTCCTCGTCTCTTGCGCCCATCACAAGGCTCATCATCAAATCCTTGAGACTAACGCCGGGTTTTCGATCCAGAGAGCGGGATTCTGTTTTAAGGGATTGGGTAACACCCACGGCATCCACAATGACAAATCGGGATTTGTTGCTCACGGCAGATGGATTAAGATATTTGAAATCCTCCTCGTTCGTGGTGCGTGTACCCCTGCCTTTCATCTGCTCAAAGTAGTTGCGGCTGCGAACATCGCGCATGAACAACAGACACTCAACCGGTTTAACATCTGTTCCGGTTGCAATCATGTCAACGGTTATGGCTATGCGAGGATTATAGCCATTGCGGAAATTGGAAAGCGAAGTTTCTGCGCCTTTTTCCTTATACGTAATCTTTCGGCAAAAGTCATTGCCCTCACCGAACTCCTCACGCACGATTTGGATAATATCGTCGGCATGGCTGTCTGTCTTGGCGAAGATAATCGTTTTCGGAACTTCGCGCCTACCGGGAAATATTTCAGTTAGCACCTTTTCTTTGAATGTTCGGATAATCGCGCGAATTTGGCTCTTGTTAACTACGCTGTGGTCGATCTGCGTGGCGGAATATATTTCGTCTTCATCGAGCATCTCCCAGCGTTTTGCGCGGGTTAGCCTGTCACGTTTCTCAACAACTTGCTTCAGGATAGTGGCGCCCTTTTTCGTTATTTCCGTTTCGATGACATACGTGTCAAAACCAACATTGACATTATCCAGCACGGCTTGTTCATGGGTGTATTCGCTGACCACATTTTCTGCGAAATAGCCAAAAGTGCGTTTGTCTGGAGTGGCTGTCAGACCAATTTGAAAAGCATCGAAATAGTCCAAAACCTGTTGCCAAATGTTATATATGGAGCGATGACATTCATCAATAATGATCACATCAAAAAACTCCGGCGGATATTTTTCGTTGTAAACAACCTCGCGGGGATTTCCGCCTAGCGCCCCTGCGTATTCATTTGGATTTTCTTCCTCATTACCCTCGTCCAGTTCTTCACCTTTTAAGATGGAGTACATGCGCTGGATCGTGCTGATGCATACCTGAGCAGAAGCGGGAATATTTCCTGAATTGAGGCGGTTTACCTGATACAGCTCCGGAAAAAGACGAGTATCATCATTTGGCGTGTAGCTCCGAAACTCTTGCTCCGCTTGCGAGCCAAGGTTTCTCGTGTCAACTAAGAACAATACACGCTTGACCTTTGCGAATTTGAGCAGTCGGTAAACGGCGGTAATCGCAGTATATGTTTTGCCCGCTCCTGTAGCCATCTGTATGAGAGCGCGGGGACGGTTTTCAGCAAATGAACGCTCAAGCCCTCGTACTGCATCAATTTGGCATTCACGGAACCTCTTATGAGTATCTTCAAAAAAGGGAATAGCTTTCATACGATTCCGTATGGTGGAATCATCAACAAACCAATCGCGCAAGGTTTCCGGGCGATAAAAGGAAAACAATTCACGAGAGCGAGATTTTTCATCGGCATAATCGGTAAATCGGGTGATGATGTCTGTTGCTTCATAGGCGAAGCGGATTGTCTGATCGCCTACTGCCCATTTTATCCCACTTGTTGCGTATCTTACTGACTGAGATTCATGAACGGTCATATCCTGACCTTCTTCCGCTTTCTTTGCTTCAATTACACCGACAGGTTTTCTGCCCACAAATAAAAGATAGTCTACTGGACCGGAATCAGTGGAAAACTCACGCACGGCGACACCCGGCGCAGCGGCAGGGTTGAACTCTTTTTTGTCCTGCAACAGCCACCCGGAAGCGGTTAGCTTCTTGTCAATTTCTATCCGCGCTTTTTGTTCGGGGGTCATCATTCAAGTCTCCCATCTTCATCGTCATCTTTCGATTCATAGAAATACTCAATTTCTCGCTGAACACTTCCATCAGTTAAAAATCGGCGACGATTTAAGCGTTCTTTTGCTTGTTCCAAAATTTCTTTTATTTTGCGTTAAAATTCGGCTTTCGGTGGTAGTGCTGTCCAATACTGAGCAACGGCTATTCCTTCTTTATCCAGCTCCATAAGCTCAATTTGCTCGCGGCTTGCGGTTGTACATAGGATAATCCCGATTGGAGGATTCTCATGCTCCTGTCGTTCGTATCTGTCGAGCCATTTCAGGTAGAACCGCATCTGTCCCATGTACTGTGGCTTAAAGCGACCAATCTTTAATTCAATAGCCACAAGCCGCCGCAACGTCCTGTGAAAGAATAGCAAATCAAGGGTGAAGTCATCGCCGTCCATCGTCATGCGTTTTTGGCGGTCAACGAATGTAAAGCCATGTCCAAATTCCAGTATAAAGCTTTCCAGCTCCAATAAAATTGCTTTTTCTAAGTCAGCTTCCGCAAAATTATCTTTCAGCCCAAGGACATCAAGTAGATAAGGGTCTTTGAAGACATTAAATGTGGCATTGGTATTACTTGTCATTTGTGTGTTCGCTATCTCACGGCGCTCATATGCTTTACGTGATATTTGTCGGCGCAACTCTTTTGTGCCTAGCCTGCGCTCCGCAGAGTCCTTTGCGTAAAATAATCTCGCTTCAATGTTTTTTAACGGTAAAATCTCAATGAAATGCGACCAGCTTAATTGTGACGCCAGCTCCGTCACAATCTCAAAATCATTGAACTTCTCAGCAAATCGCATCATTCGGCGCA
>JGI24702J35022_10002209_pt1 | contig 11981 bp, 8 predicted proteins | sample TergutTh196P4_FD_35022 | JGI IMG/M metagenome (IMG submission 35022)
TTTGCGCCATGGCTCTTTTTTGAAAATGAAATTGTAAAAGTAGAGATTTGTGAGGGTGTTACCCATATTGGGAATTGCGCTTTTGACCATAATTATAGTGAACTGACCTCAATAATTATTCCTGCATCGGTAAAAACCATTGGTACAAGTAGTGCTTTTGTGGGTTGTAACAATTTAACTGAATTGATTAATGCCAGTTTAGAACCGCAACCAGCTATCTCAACTATGCTTTTGGGTATTTTTTTTCAATTCTGTACACTCCGTGTACCCGATGTATCAATAGAAAGTTACAAAGTTGCTGGAGGGTGGGATTCGTTTATACCTGAAAATGTTGTGGCAATTGATGCCGAAATATCATTAAGTAGTGAACATCAAAGCATTCAGGAAGGTCTTGGGGTGTCGATTTTAGCCACCGTTACCGGCGATGTGGCCAATTCTGAAATTATCTCCTGGACAAGCAGCAATAAAAATATTGTTTCAGTGGAAAAAAACGGCGCTATAAAAGCGATCAGTCCGGGTTGGGCTGTAATTACTGCTTCTATCGGTTCAATTGAAGCCACGAGTACTGTTTTTGTATTTCCCGGTGCAACCGAACAATTTACATGGGATATCCGCAATGACGTGCTCATTATCACCGGCAACGGTCCCATGCCGGAATATATCAACAATGATCTCCGTCCCTGGTATGAGCAGAGAGAGATGATTACAAGCGTTGTTATTGGCGAAGGTGTTACCAGTATTTGTAAAGGTGCTTTTCATTCTTGTCACAACATCACATCGGTATACATTCCTCCAACGGTAACAATGATTGGTGAAGATGCTTTCAGGCTTTGTTACAGGTTGACTTCTGTTACCATCCCCTCCTCTGTAATTTACATCGGCAATGGACTACTGTCAGGATGTTCCGAATTGACTTCCATATCGGTAGACGGAACCAATCAATATTACTCTTCCGAGGATGATGTATTGTTCAACAAGGATAAGACAACGCTTTTGGCCTTTCCCGCTGGCAAATCAGGAAGTTATATAATTCCGGAAACGGTGAATACTATTGGTGATTTTTCTTTTCAAACATGTAAATTAACTTCCGTTGTCATTCCCCATTCGGTATTATACATAGGTAAATCTTCCTTTTATCGTTCAAGTATCACCTCGTTATCCTTACCTGCATCAATAATTTCCATCGGCGATAATGCTTTGTCAGGCTGCAGCGCAATGACATCCATATCGGTGGATGCAGCCAATCCGGAATATTCTTCAAAAGATGGAGTGCTTTTTAACAAAGATGCGACAACGCTTGTGGTCTTTCCTTCAGGAATATGGGGAGATTATACCATTCCAGAATCAGTGGACACCATTGCTTTTTCTGCTTTCTGGGAAAGCAAACTGTCTTCTGTTACCATCCCACACTCGGTATTATCCATCGGCACAATGGCTTTCAGGCTTAATGGCAATTTGACTTCCATTACAATTCCCTCTTCGGTTAAATCCATCGGCTATTGTGCTTTCCTTGATAGCGGCTTGACTTCAGTTGTCATTCCCGCCTCTGTAATCGACATCGATGCAGGCGTTTTTGAAGGTTGTAATAATATATCCAAAATTGTCAACAACAGCCCGACGCCACAAATACTACCGATAGACATCAACCATGGGGTTTTCCCGGATGTCATCTTTTCTTCCTGTATTCTCCATGTACCTTCCGCTTCGGTTGACAGTTACAGGAATGCCGAAATATGGAAAATGTTTCATAACATTAAGGCCATTGAAGAAGAATTAACAATAGACAAAAAGGAATTGTATCTGTTGACTGGCGCAACGGCAGTAATTACGGTCACTGTCAGCGATGAACTGAATCCCAATGACATTGTATGGAACAGCAACCAACCGGAAGTTGCTACAGTAGACAATAACGGTATTGTGAAAGCTATTCAAGTGGGAACAACCGTGATTACCGCCTCATTCGGCACGAACCAAGCCAGATGTACAGTAACGGTCATAGAGCGGGGAAAATCAATCATCGAAGGAACCATAACGAATGGCAACTCTGGAAACACAAGAGTGAACCTTTTCATAAATACGGAAGAATCTGGTTCATTGAAGAGAGGCATATTGGGAGGTTATGTACTGTTGGCTACTACCATTCCGAATGATAATGGCGAGTATCGTTTTGACAATCTGCCGGAAGGCTACTATCAGGTTCAGGTGGTTATGGACGATTTCGCACCAGAGGCATCGGATTTACTATTGATTCCCGAGAATGAAATTCTCACAGACATTGATTTTGTGGTAGATGAAGTTGCAGGAAAAATTATTGCCATTGCAGACCTCACTACCGGAGCGGAAGAACTTATTAATACTGACGCCAGCGTAATTATCTGTCCCAATCCATTTACGGATGTAGTACGTATTTCGGGCGTGGCGCTGGTAGAGACGGCACATGCCTCGTCTCTTCAGGTACGAATCATTAACACCGCAGGTGCAATGGTACATACCCAAACAATCACCAATCCCGATGTAACCATTCATCTGGGACATCTGCCAGCAGGCATGTATATCATTCGTCTGGAAAGCAGCAGTATGGTAAAAACGTTGAAAACAATAAAAATTCAATAATTAAAAAAATCAAATATTCAATTTAACAGTTATTTATTTTATGAAAAAGTTATTCATTATGTTCCTGTTCGGTATGTTTTGCGCCGGAACAGTACAAGCCCAATTAAATGGTACTGTAGGTACTATCACATGGGCGTTTACCGGTAACGAACTCACCATCAGTGGTACGGGGGAAATCCCGAATAGTTTTTTTTTCAGTACCACTTTCGACATAATCAATAAGGGCGATGTGGAGAGTGTAGTGATTATGGATGGGATTACCGGTATTAGCGATTTTGTCTTTGTCAGTACCAACATCACCTCTGTTACTATCCCTGCATCGGTAACATCGATTGATATAAATTCATTCAAGCTTTGTGAAGGACTGACTTCCATAACAGTGAATGTGTCCAATCCGGTATATTATTCAGAAGAGGGTGTACTTTTTGATCGTAATGTTTTTTCTCTTTTCACCTATCCTGCTGGAAAAACAGGAACATATACCGTTCCGGATGAAGTAAAAATCATTGGCGAAAATGCTTTTTGGGGATGCCACAAGTTGACCTCTGTTATCATTCCCCAATCAGTTATCTCCATCGAAGATTTTGCTTTTTCTGAATCTAATATCGGTTCTGTAACCATCAATGGTACCGGACTAATCACGATTGGCGAGAGCACTTTCGATATGTGTATCGACTTGACTTCCGTGAACATTCCCACATCAGTGACACACATTGGCGATTTTGCTTTCTGGGGATGCGAACAGTTAACCTCCATTAGTATTCCCGCCTCTGTTACACAAATCGGAATTGGCGCTTTTACAGATTGTGGTGAAATGACCTCTATATTGGTGGACGAAGGCAATACGAAATATGCATCAGTGGACGGAGCCCTGTTCGACAATACAAAGACAACGCTTATTACTTTTCCCGGCGGAAAATCAGGAAAATATGTAATCCCTGAATCAGTAGAGAGCATCGAAAATACTGCTTTCTATAATTGCAAAAAAATGACTTCGGTTACCATCCCTGCTTCAGTGACCAATATTGGTAATTATGCTTTCGCGAGATGTGGAAATTTATCTTTGGTCGTGAATCTCAGTTTAAATCCACAAGTGATACCCGATAAAACATTTGATGAAACAGAACTTTCTGGCTGTACGCTTCGGGTACCTAATGTTGCATTATACCAGAATGATCCGGCATGGAATTTATTTGGAAACATTGTTCCGCTTGAAGTCGCAATAAAATTGGACATGAATGAGATATGCCTCTTAACCGGTGCAACGGCAACACTTACTGCCACCATTTTGGGTGATGTAATCTCCCCAGATATCATTGTTTGGGAAAGCAGTCAACCCACTGTGGCCACAGTCAATACAGGTATAATATCAGCCCTTATGAAGGGTATAACTGCGATTACCGCTTCCGTTTACGATAATGTCGTCACATGTATGGTGACAGTCATCCAACCGGGTACATCGACCATCGGAGGAACTGTCGACAACCCCGGCAGTGGAAATATAAGAGTTAACCTTTACGTAAATACGAATACGGGACAAACGAAAGGGAGAATCATTGGAGGTTACGTGCTTTTAGCCACTACCATTCCAAATGATAATGGTGAGTATCGTTTTGAAAATTTGCCGGAAGGCTCCTATCAGATTGAGGTGGTGATTGATGATTACGAACCTGAGGCAACAGATGAACTACCTCTTTCTGAAGATGAAACCCTTGCAGACATCGACTTTATAGTAGATGAAGAGGACGGTAAAATCATTGTCGTAGCCGATATCCCTACCGGAACGGAAGAAATTTCAGAAGTCAGCGCCAACGTGCTTATCTATCCCAATCCATTTACAGACGCAGTACGTATTATGGGTGCGGAGGCAGAAACAGGGCATGCCCTGTCTGTACAAGTGATAAACACCGCAGGCGCAATCGTACACATCCAAACAATCAATAGCCCGGAGGAAGTCATTCGTTTGGAACATCTGCCCGCAGGCATGTATTTCGTTCGTTTGGGAAACGGCAAAATGGCAAAGACGGTGAAAGTAATTAAAATTCAATAGCCAGCTATTGATTTTATGAAAAAGTTAGTTTTTTTACCTGCTTCGGCTGTGCTACTACGCCGGAGCAGTAGTTGTTCAAAACAGTACTCTTGGCACGCTTTTGTATGCGCTGGATGAAAATGGCGTACTCACCATCAGCGGTACGGGCGATATTCCGACAAGTTTTATTGGTGTTATCTCTTCGAACAACAATGACTTTATGAATGCACAACACCTTGTTATAGAGATAGGTATAACAAGTATCGGAATTGCTGCTTTTATTAATGTGTCACGACCTTATATCCGTCTCTTTCCCCAATACATTACTCAAGATTAATGCAAACGCTTTCGATGATTGTCCAAAACTGTCTTCCATTGACATTCCCGCTTCGGTAACGTACATCACCGCTATTTCCGTTCAGGAATGTTTCGCATTGTCTTCCATATCGGTTCATCAGGACACTTCTCCGCAGATGGCGTAGTTTTCGACAAAAATAATGAATGGGTATCTCCTGAATGGCATACTTTTTTGCCTGTTTTAAGCCGTTTTAAAAACGCTTTTTCCCGAAAAAAGTGGGGGTGCTCCGAATTCGCCAGATGAACTGTGGTATCACTGATGGGAATCTAAAATCATAACAATCAGAAAAACAAATAATTAAATATTTTTCTGCAAAAAAGTTGTTTTTTTTTCCAAAAAACAAACAATTTGGCATGGTAATTGTTATATTTATGTTAGAAGATTAATAAAACATAAATAGTTTCATAGTAGCAGTAGTTTTTTCTCATAAGTTAATAGTTGTAAATAAGAAAAGAGCCATTCGGGAGAATCGCTCTTTTTTCATGTTAGAGCAAACTCAAAATACAATCATTCACTATTCCTCAATACCCGGCTTCCAACTGCCTTGCACGTCCGATATGGATGGTTTTTTGGTTGTAAAATGCCACGATGAAAGCATCTTTAAATCCATATTCATGAACTTTTCGCAGAGCATCGTCGGCATCGGCAAACTGGCGGAACAGACCTGCATAATATTTAATGACACCATTTTCCAACGTTTCACCCGAAAGCGGAGTCAAACCTTTAAAGGTTTTTGCAGCTGACGGATTTCTGAAGGCGCCCAATTGTATCTTGTATACCACGCCATTGGGCAAACTAACGTCAACAGGTACAGGATTTTTCGTTGAATAAGGCGACTTAGGCAGGATGGAAAATGCATACTTCTCATTGTTTTTTGTTTCAAAATTTTGAGGAATCAGCATTTCATCAATCATCGCAATAGAATCCTGATATACTGAAATAGAAACAATATCGACGGTATCAGTGGGCAGTTCGAATGTTGTTGCCTGATCAAACCATTCGTTCGCTTTTTTTTGTAATGCAACAGTCAGCGCTTCATAATCACGTATTGCATTTTTGATACCATTCTTTTCCGCTTCCGACGCTGTGGACAGTGTAAGAATCTGCGCTTCAATCAAACGCTGCATCGAATCAGCCTGTACCTGAAACCGGAGACCCTGCGCCACTGCTTCGTGATGGAATACTTGAGCACAAACCACAAAATTTACAGGAAACAAAAGTACATAAAATATAATTATAGATGGGTGCATTTTTTTTTGACAAAGGTATGAATTTTTTCATCATGTTTTGTTATCTTTGCCCTTCATAAATTTAGTATCAACTTTCAAACCATGAAAGACAGTGGTGTATTTTTTTCTTTATTTTTGCTCGCATGTTTCATTACATGAAACATCAATGTATATAAATATTTTCTGAAATTGACCCATATCGAAAAAATGGCAACTCAACCGATAATTTCATTCAGTCATGCAGATATAAAACATGGCGATCATTTAGTGTTAAAGGATGTAAACTTTTCTGTCCATCCTGGTGAATTTGTTTATCTGATAGGAAAAGTAGGCAGCGGCAAGACCAGTCTGGTTAAAACATTGAACGCGGAGCTTCCCCTGTGCAGGGGGCATGTTCAAGTTGTCGGTTTCGCCCTTCATCTGTTAAAAAAAAGACAGAAACCTTATCTGCGCCGACGGATGGGTGTTGTATTTCAGGATTTTCAGCTGCTTACCGACCGGTCAGTATATGACAACCTGTTTTTTGTGCTACAGGCTACCGGCTGGAAAAAGAAAAACGATATCGATCAACGGATCAAGGAAGTGCTGCAAATGACAGGCATGTCGAACAAAGGTTACATGATGCCGCATCAACTGTCAGGCGGCGAACAGCAAAGGGTAGCCATTGCCCGCGCGCTGCTGAATGCTCCGGATCTTATCCTGGCAGACGAACCTACCGGGAATCTCGATCCGGAAACATCATACGAGATCATGAGTTTACTCATCGACATAAGAGATACCGGAAAAACAGTGATGATGGTTACACATAACTACAACCTGCTAAAAAAATACCCTTTCAGAACCTTGAAATGCGAAAACGGACAGGTAGCAGAATTGGAAGGTTCGCAGGAAATTGATTTCAGTGCACTTATGGAGAGTTAAGATGAGAAATCATCTGTTGCTGTTGTATGCCTTGGAAGCGTTGAGTAGTACGCAACTTTTGAAACTTTTCGATATTCCATACCAATGTCGTTTATTTAAGAATTTTCTTTTACTGTTTGATACGAAGCATTTGATAAAATATACAGGCTCAAAGGGAAATAGAAATTGTTTTTTAATGTAAATTATTTGTAATAAAACTTTTTGTATTTTTATGCCCTAATTTTTGGAGATGAAAAATGATAAAGTTAAGCGTAAATATCAATAAAATAGCGGTTATCCGCAATTCGCGTGGCGGCGACATGCCCAATATTGTGAAGGCGGCTATCAATGCCGAGCATTACGGAGCAGAGGGAATTACCGTACATCCACGTCCGGACGAGCGGCATATACGCTATTCCGACGTCTACGACCTCAAGAAAGTCGTTAAGACGGAGTTCAATATCGAGGGCAACCCGATAGAGCGGTTCGTCAATTTAGTGACCGATGTTGTGCCTGCTCAGGTAACACTCGTACCCGACGCCCATGACGCCATCACTTCAAACAACGGATGGGACACCCGTGCAAATTTTGATTTTTTGACCGATGTTATTTCACACTTCCGACGCTTGGGCATACGGACTTCAATCTTTTTGAATCCGGAGCCCGAAATGGTCTATTACGCAGCAAAATGCGGCGCCGACCGCATAGAACTCTACACTGAAGGATATGCAAACGGATATGAAGCATCGTCCGAAAAAGCCATAACGCCTTACATTGCCACAGCTATTGAGGCTCGGAACGCCGGACTTGGGATAAATGCCGGACACGACCTCAATCTTGATAATCTGCAATACTTTGCCCGGATGATACCAGGACTGCTCGAAGTCTCAATTGGACATGCCCTTATCTCTGACGCTCTTTATTTCGGCATGGAGAATACAATTCAAATGTATCTTGATAAGTTAAGATGAAACGGTAGATAATTTGATTTCAATTTTGGTATCCATAAAAATTAATTTTTTAAGTTTAACGGTGCAAAGTTGCGCATCAAAATCAAATGCATACCCCGCTATATGAAATCTAAAAGGAGGAAACCTGATATTTTTATTTTACTGATTACGAATCAATTGTAAATTATCTTCAAGTTTTTAACAATTTTTAAGAAACACAATTTGCATATATAAACAAATAGTGTTACTTTTGCCGCGAAATGTTACCTGATATCTGATATGAACAGGAAGGATACAAAAACGGCAATCATGGAGGCGGCTGAAACGCTGTTTCTGAAGCATGGGTTACGGCGTGTGTCGGTTGATGAGGTCTGTCGCAGCGCAGGCGTGAGTCGCAAGACATTTTACGTCTATTTCACAAACAAGGATGCGTTGACGATTGATTTGTTGGACAAAATCATTGGAACGCTTACCGGCGGTTTTGTCGAGATTATGCGCAGTAATGTTCCGTTTATCAATAAAATGATACAGTTCATGGAGTTGAAAATAGCGTTCAGTAGAAAATTGAGTATGGATTTCATTGCCGATTTAACTGCTTCAGACGAGATTTCTCAATACTATTGGAAAAAGGCAAACGAGAATATTGATATTGCCCGCTTACTTTTTGAACAGGCACAGGAGAAGGGCGATATTCGTAGCGAATTGGATATTGATTTTATAATCTATATGCTTAACATTCAGATGGATTTATGCGGAAAAGAGGAGTTTCGCGCACGTTTCAAGGATGGAGAAAGTATGGTAAAACAGTTGTCGGAACTTTTGTTGTTTGGGATTGTGGGAAGTAATAAAGGGTGAAAAGGTGAAAGGGTGAAAGGGTTTTAATTCATTAATAATAAATAAGTATATGAAAAAGTTAATTTTAAGTTGGATAGGCGTAAGTTTGTCTATGGCGTTATCGGCGCAGGGGTTGTCGGCGCTGGAGATTGTAAAAAGAGCCGACAGCAACATGCGTGGCGAGAGTTCCTACTCCGAAATGACGATGACCATTGTGCGTCCCACATGGCAACGCTCTATTTCGATGAAAATATGGACAAAAGGGACTAATTTTGCGTTGATAAAAATCACCGACCCGGCAAAAGATAAGGGAACCGGATTTTTGAAACGCGACAAAGAGTTGTGGAACTGGCTGCCTTCCATCGACAGACTGATTAAGATGAGTTCGTCGGTGATGGGGCAATCGTGGATGGGGTCGGACTTTACGAACGATGATATGGTTCGCGAAAGTTCCATGGTNACGGATTATTCGCAAGTGATTGCGNGCGAAGAGAATATCCGCGGGTTGACCTGTTACCGAATTGAAATGACGCCGCTCCCCAATGCTGCNGTGGTTTGGGGTAAAGTGATTACATGGATTGACAAAGAGACGTTTAATATTGTCAAAACCGAAAATTTGGACGAGGATTTTCAGTTGGCGCAGACCATGGAAAACTATGATTTCAAAACCTTTGGCGACCGTACCTTACCGTCGCGCATGGAGATGACGCCTGCTGACGGGAAAAATCAGAAAACGGTGATTACCATTTCCAAAGCGCAATACAATACGCCGATTCAGGATAGTTTCTTTTCGCAACAGAATTTGAAGACGGTGCAGTAAAGGTGAAGGGGTAAAGGGGTGAAAAGGTGAAGGGGTGAAAAAGGTAAATACAAAAGTATCATATAATTAAATAATAGTAAAATGGCAAAAGGCAGTTATTTTGAGGATTTGGAGATGTGGAAAGAGGGGATGCGGGTTTGCGTACGGGTTTATGAATTAATGAAAGATTGTAAGGACTTTGGGTTCAGAGACCAAATTCAACGGGCGGCTGTATCTATTCCTTCAAATATAGCAGAAGGATATGAACGACAGACAGATAAAGAATTTATTCACTTCTTATTTATTGCAAAAGGTTCGTGTGGAGAACTGCGAACACAACTTTATTTAGCAAAAGAGTTGAAATATATCCAATTGGGAGATTTTAATGCGCTTTTTGAAAAAGTCAAGGTTCTTTCAGCAATGATTAATAACTTCATCAAAGCCCGCAAATCCTTTTCCTCACCTTCCCCCCTTCCCCCCTTAACCCCTTCCCCCCTTAACCCCTTAACCCCTTAACCCTTTAACCTCTTAACCTCTTAACCTCTTAACCTTTAAAAAAATGAAAACAGTATTCAAAATCGCATGGCGAAACCTGTGGCGCAACAAACGAAGGTCGATGATTGGTATGTCTTCGGTATTTTTTGCCGCTTTTATTTGCCTGATATTGAAATCGGTAATGGAAGGTTCCACCAACTATATCATTGACACGACCGTTGAACGGCAAACAGGTACATTTCAGGCAATGAATCCCGAATATTGGGATGACAGGACGGTAAATAATTTCATCGAGGTGGACGAAAGCGCTCTTAAAACATGGGAAGCGATTCCCAACGTGAAACGACTTACACCCCGAATAGAGACCTTTGCCATGTCGTGGAACGGCACCCGCACAAAACCGGTCACCCTGATTGGCATAGACCCCGCGCGTGAAAGCCAATTCTCAAAATTGGATACGCGCATGGAAGAAGGAACATTTTTATCGCAGGATGACCGGGGAATCATTATTGGCAGCAAGTATGCCGAACTGATGAAACTCTCCGCGGGCGATACGCTGGCGCTTGTCGGCGAGGGTTATCATGGCAGCAACGCCGCAGGTCTTTTTGTCATAAAAGGGATTGTAAAAGCGTTTGACCCTGCACAGAACGCTACTTGCGTATATTCAAGCATCGCGGCTGTGCGGGATTTTATTGATTTGCCGGACGGAGCGACTTATGTCTCTGTGGTGTTGCAACATCCGAACAAAACAGCCATCACCGTTGCAGCATTTGAACAGGCGGCAGGAGGAGGCGAACTTGTTTATCGCCCCTGGCAGGAACTGATTGAAGATACGGCTGCCGGAGCGGCTTCCGACAAAAAATCGATGGAGATATATTTTTACATATTGTATGTGGTGGTTGGCTTTGGGTTGTTGGGTACGGTCATTATGCTGACCAATGAACGAAGAAAGGAATTTGGCGTCATGGCGGCGCTTGGAATGAAAAAGAGAAGTCTTATCGGAGGACTTTTCATCGAAATGGGGTTCGTGAATATTCTGGGATTATTAGCCGGTTTGCTGATTTCCATCCCAATTATTTGCTATTTTCATTACTTCCCCATTCGTTTACCGGGAACTTTGGGACAATCGTTTGAAGATATGGGGTTTGCTCCCGTTATGCCTTTCGACGTCAGTATCAATCTTTTTGTCAGTCAAATAGTCGTCGTTGCCTTTATTGCAGTGATTATCACACTGTATCCCTATATAAAAATCAAACAAATGAACATTATTGACGCTTTAAGAAAATAGGATGATGATTCAACAATTAGCATGGAAAAATATATGGCGCAATAAAGTGCGCAGCGTAATCATTCTCACGGCAATCATGCTGGGATTGACTGCCGGAATTTTTGCGGTTGCCTTTATGAATGGTATGGTGAACCAAAAAGTAGAAGATACCATCACTATTGAGATGACGCTCCTTCAAATCAATACGCAAAAATTTATAGACGAAGGCGAGATAGAAGATGTCTTTGCCGGTTCCGACATTGAATCGCAGATTCGTCGTATTCCAGAAGTGACGGGCGTAAGTCCGCGTATTGTTTTGACCGCTATGGCAGCGTCGCCTCATAAAACAGGCGGAGCTCAGGTCATCGGCATCGTTCCCGAAAAAGAAAAACAGGTAAGCCAACTTTTTCAATATATTCCGGACAGTTTGGGTAATTTTTTTGCTGAAGATTTGAAAAACAGCGTTGTTGTCGGACAAAAGTTCGCCGAGAAATACCGTGTCCGACT
>JGI24702J35022_10002210_pt1 | contig 11978 bp, 13 predicted proteins | sample TergutTh196P4_FD_35022 | JGI IMG/M metagenome (IMG submission 35022)
AATCAATGCATTAATGGCAGCCACTGCATGGAATATGAAGAAAATGATGGAAAAATTGAAAGAAAAAATTTGGCAATTTATTTTTCGACTGTTTTTTGTGCATAATGTATATTATCACGCAGCCTGAAAATATATTTATAAGGAACGACTAAATAATCCAATATTGGACCACCCCCGAATCCCCCCATCCCCAATAAAACAACCCAACCCAATTTTTTTGCAATTCAGAAAACATTATATATATTTGCCCTGTAATTCGGGAAGATATCAACCCTCTCCGCAGGATTATTTATATGTCAACATTAAATATTTCTACCCGAATGACTTTCATAAAAGTAAGTTTTTGGGGGATGGCCTTTCAGGTCGTCCCTTTTTTAGTCCCTCATTCCAAGATAAATATCTTTTCCTTTACCCTATCCGATTTATAAAGTTTCATCTTCTTATTGTTTGCGTATGCCAACGTGACTATTACAAAAGACAGATACGACCCTAAATCCATTCCACCCTCATAATACCCCGTATTCATCACCCCTAATAATCCTTTATCCGTGATTATTGCTTCTTCAAATCCAATGAATAAGTTTTTTTGGAAGAACGCCGAACAAATATATCGTCCGTTCATCCCCTTTAATGCCTTTGTTCCATCACGACCCAACAACATATACACGTAATTCCCTCCCTCTTTAAACATTACCGTCCCATGTTTGGGTTCTATCTTATCCCTGAAGAAGTTGTCATATTGAATTTCGCAAAATTTAAAATCTCCTCCATCCATTTTCCTAAACAACCTGTCTTCAATCCTATAATTGGTAGTCGTATTTTCCTTTGCTATCGAGTTATATATTCCGATACACAAAAACAAATCTTTGAATCCTTTGCACTGCGAAAGATAATCCCTCACTCCTGTATCTTTTACGTTAAACGGCAATTCGTTCGGTGCGTCATCCTTATCGAACGATGTATACAACAACGCCGGGTAATCATTGTAAGTTATTTCTTTCATCTCCCGCCTACTTATTAAAATTCGTTCATTATTTGCATTATATCCATCAATCCTATTCCTAATTCCTTTAAATTCCCCAAATTCTTTTTCAGGCGCTCAATTTCCTTTTCCTGCATTTTGTGTTTGTTTTCAATATCCACAAAATTACTTATTGCATAGCGTACCGCATCCGTTTCCGTCTCAGCGCCTACACTTTCGCGAAGCCTTTCCAATGCTTCTACTTCTTTCCCATTCAAACTTAATGTAAAATTTTTCTCTTCCATGATTAGATTATTTTTTCCCACAAATGTACTTATTTAATTTTAAATAACCCCAAAGCATTTGTCAATATTTCTTCCTGACATCGAAATTTCAAAAATCAACTTTATCATTACATGTTCGATGCCGAGCTGATGAATTGATGATCCTTGCAAACGAAGGTGTCATTTTCCTTTTCGGCGGCATTTGCAATTTCTCCATTTCCTCTCCCCCCAAACGTTAAAAAAACACAAAAAACAAAACTTTTTTTCTTCACTGCGGTTTTTTCGCACTCCACTATTTTACTTTTGTGGAATAATAGATTTTTTTTACAACGACATCAATAAGGATACAAGGATGCAATTGGAACTTATCAATGAATCCCTTGCCGCATTACAGGTAAAGCACAAAGAACTCAACAAACCACGCACCTCCGTAGGATTCAGGATGGACTGACAGCTAAACTTGATATCGCAAATTGCGATATCAAAAAAACCCAATCCGATTTTTTTGCTATTTAGGAAATATTATATATATTTGCCCTGTAATTCGGGAAGATATCAACCTTGTTCCATGGGCTTATTTATTGATCGACATTAAATATTTCGACCCGAATGACTTTCATTAATGCAAGTTTTTTTGGGGACGGTCTTTCAGGTCGTCTCTTTTTTATTCCCTCATTCATAGATAAATATCTTTCCCTTTACCCTGTCCGATTTATTTATAAAGATTACACTTTTTTGTTTCATTGCGACAGGAAACTATTGAACCAATAATGTTGTCAGTAACTTCACTCCTTCAGATGCTCCTGCTTTGATTACGTGAATATCATTGCGATACGTTTGTACTTCGTTGGGGTCGATTAAGTAAACAGGGATGCCACGTTTGACGTAGTTTAGCAATCCGGCGGCAGGATATACATTCAGGGATGTACCGATGACCACAAAGATATCAGCCGATTCGACAATCTTTACTGCCGGTTCGATCATCGGAACGGCTTCGCCAAACCAGACGATAAACGGGCGCAACTGTTCGCCGTTGGCATCCGTATCACCGAGATGTATTTCAGGATGGTCGGGCGAAATATCGTATGGTTTATTCAGGTTGTGCACCGAACATGATTTCATCAATTCGCCATGCAGGTGAAGCACGCGGCTGCTGCCTGCACGTTCGTGCAGGTTATCCACATTCTGTGTGATAATAGCTACGTCGAAGTCTTTTTCCAATGCGGCCAGTCCATAGTGTCCGGGATTGGGTTCGACCGTCAACAATTCTTTTCTGCGTTGATTGTAAAAATCCAATACCAACTGAGGATTCTGTGCAAAGCCTTCGGGGGTAGCCACTTCTTCAACCTTGTAATTATTCCATAAACCATTGGTATCTCTGAAAGTAGATATGCCGCTTTCGGCGCTCATCCCGGCTCCACTCAATATAACAAGTCGTTTTCTCATCTGTACATAAAACATTTGTTATTGATGGTACGAAGATAGCTGTTTATACCGAATAACCATCCATCAACCACAAAAAAAAATCAGTTATTCGGTCATTCAGTTATTCGGTTATCTATTATTTCCCTATCTTTGCAAAAAAATTTGCATTTAAAGTTAATAGATGAATATAATAACTCAGTGTGCCTCATATATGTTTCGTCAGCGGTTGAAGACTGTTGAATCGTATGCAAGCGAAGCGGACAGGATTCAACGCGAACAACTGAACCTGTTATTAAAAAATGCGACGCGAACAGAATGGGGCGAAAAGTATGATTTCAAAAATATTCACAACTACGTCGAATTTGCGCGGCGTTTACCACTCCAGACGTACGATACGTTGAAGCCCTTTATCAAGCGGATGATCAATGGAGAAGAAAATATCCTGTGGCCTTCGAAGGTGAGATGGTATGCAAAAAGTAGCGGCACGACAAACGAAAAAAGCAAATTCATACCCGTCACTCCCGAAATCCTGCAATACTGTCATTACCAGGGAGGGTATGATACGGTGGGGTTATACCTGCGCAACAATCCCAAGAGTAGTTTTTTTGCACGTAAGGGACTGATNNTGGGAGGAAGCCACAGNCCTTCTCCCCTGAATCAAAAGGCGCACTGCGGAGATTTATCGGCCGTACTGATTCAAAATATTCCTGCCTGGGTCAATTTGGTGCGCATACCCGGTAAACGGACGATGCTGATGGATGAATGGGAGGCAAAAATAGAGGCTATTGTCGAGCAAACGTGGAAAAAGGATGTCGGCAGCATATCAGGTATCCCGTCGTGGATATTGGTACTGATAAGAGCCATATTGAAAAGAACCGGAAAGGAAACACTGACGGAAGTATGGCCGAATCTGGAAGTTTTCTTCCATGGCGGGATAAGTTTCGATCCATACCGACCTCAATATAAAGCACTGATACCTTCTGAGGGGATGCATTATATGGAAACGTACAATGCTTCGGAAGGCTTTTTCAGCATACAGGATGACCCGGGTGTTTCAAGTATGCTGTTGATGCTCGACTATGGGATATTCTATGAGTTTATTCCGATAAACGAATTCGACCATACCGATAATCCCAAGATTATTCCTTTGGAAGAAATAACGGTAGGCGAGAATTATGCGATGGTCATTTCCACTGTCGGAGGATTATGGCGGTACCTGATTGGCGATACGGTTCGTTTCGTTTCCAACAATCCGTACAAGATTGAGATTTCGGGACGCACCAATCATTTTATCAATGCGTTTGGTGAAGAATTGATGGTTGATAATGCCGAAAAAGGGATTCAGATAGCTTGTCAGCAGACAGGAGCGGAGGTTCACGCGTATACTGCTGCGCCATTGTTTATGCTCGACAAAGCCAAAGGACGACATCAATGGCTCATTGAATTTGAGAAAGCGCCTGCATCAATCGAAGCGTTTGCAAAAGTCTTAGACGCCGCACTGCAATCTTTAAACTCCGATTATGAAGCCAAACGCTACAAGAATTTCACATTGCAACTACCTGAAATACTGCTTGCAAAAGAAGGATTGTTCATCGACTGGCTCAAGATGAAAGACAAATTAGGCGGTCAACACAAAGTGCCCCGCCTAAGCAATAATCGGGAACTTATTGATGAATTGCTGAGATTAAATAAAGAATAATCACGAAAAAATATTTTTTTTTTCATTTTTGTTTTGGTTTCTAAAAATAAGTTTTACCTTTGCGCTGAAATTTTTTATGATGTTAAAAAACGGTCTCATTATATCTATTGATATTATTCTACTCCGGAAAACGGGATAGGAAGTGAGATTATTGTTGAGTTTTTTATGGTTGAACCTTTCTCGCTTCCGGGTGAGAAAGGTTTTTTTTTGTGCATANCAANANGAACCCTAACAGGGTTTNAAACCCTGTTAGGGTTGCTAAAGAAAGGTGAATTTGAACGATATACTTTTAATAATTTGAATGAAAAATGGATAAATTAATGATTTTTGACACGACATTGCGTGATGGAGAGCAAGTGCCCGGATGTCAGTTGAATACGGTAGAAAAAATACAGGTAGCCAAGGCGTTGGAGGAATTGGGAGTCGATGTGATTGAAGCCGGTTTTCCGGTATCAAGTCCGGGAGATTTCAATAGCGTGGTCGAGATTTCGAAAGCCGTCACATGGCCGGTAATCTGTGCCTTGACACGTGCTGTTGAAGAGGATATTAATGTGGCAGCCGAATCGTTGAAGGTTGCCAAACGCGGACGAATTCACACAGGAATCGGGACGTCCGACTACCATATCAGGTACAAATTCAAATCCAATCAGGATGCAATTCTGGAACGTGCTGTTGCGGCTACGCGCTATGCTAAAAACTTAGTCGAAGACGTTGAATTTTATTGTGAAGATGCGGGACGAACCGATAATGAGTACTTGGCAAAGGTCGTGGAAGCCGTTATCAAAGCGGGCGCTACCGTAGTTAATATTCCCGATACGACTGGTTACTGTCTGCCAAACGAATACGGCGAAAAAATCAAATACCTGATGGAGCATGTGGACGGCATACACAAAGCCATAATCTCGACCCATTGTCATAATGACCTGGGAATGGCGACGGCCAATACGATTTTTGGCGTTTTGAATGGCGCCCGTCAGGTTGAGGTGACAATCAACGGCATAGGCGAACGAGCCGGAAACACATCACTCGAAGAAGTCGTGATGACCTTTAAAAGCCGTAAGGACCACGCACTTGTCACCAATATCAATACAACCCGGATTTATGGCGTCAGTCGGATGGTTTCGAGCCTGATGAATATGCCCGTGCAACCCAATAAAGCGATTGTCGGACGGAATGCTTTTGCGCATTCATCGGGTATTCATCAGGATGGTGTCCTGAAAAACAGGGAGAATTATGAAATCATCAATCCGCAGGATGTCGGAATCGATACGAATGCTATCGTATTGACTGCCAGAAGCGGACGGGCTGCATTGAAACACCGCCTGAATATATTGGGTGTGACACTCGATAATGGCAGGTTGGATAAGGTCTATGATGCTTTCCTGAAGTTGGCCGATCGGAAGAAAGACATCAAAGACGAAGATGTATTGATGCTGGCAGGAAAGGAACGTGCATCCATGCACCGCATTAAAGTGGATTATTTACAGGTGACTTCNGGTATTGGCGTAAAGTCAGTGGCAAGCGTNTGCCTGAATATTGCGGGTGAAACATTTGAATCGGTAGCGTCAGGAAACGGACCTGTTGATGCGGCCATCAAAGCAGTCAAACGTATCATTAGCCGTCAGATGACCATTCAGGAATTTCTGATACAGGCTATCAACAAGGGGAGTGACGACATAGGCAAAGTCCACATGCAGGTCGAGTATGACGGNAACCTGTATTACGGATTTTCAGCCAATACCGATATTATTGCNGCTTCGGTCGAAGCATTTATTGATGCAATNAATAAATTTGTGAAATAATAGAGACACGGCATGCCACGTCTCTGCATTTCAATTAATCAATTAATCATAACTCATAATTGTATTTTCGTATGGAAAAAACATTATTTGAAAAGATCTGGGAAAAACATATCGTCGATACGTCGGTAGACGGAACAGTCCAGTTGTATATCGACAGGTTATATTGCCATGAGGTGACAAGTCCGCAGGCGTTTGACGGACTTCGCCGACGGGGTTTGAAGCCGTTGCGTCCGCAACAGGTCACCTGTATGCCCGACCATAACATACCTACCCTGCATCAGGATCAGCCTATCCCGGACCCTGTGTCCAACAAACAGGTAGAAATGCTGGCTCACAATGCCAAAGAATTTGGATTGTCCTATTTTGGCCTGCTCCATCCTAATAACGGGATTATCCATGTGGTGGGACCTGAAACAGGGTTGACGCAGCCGGGGATGACCATTGTGTGCGGCGACAGCCATACTTCCACACACGGAGCCATGGGCGCTATTGCGTTCGGCATCGGAACGAGCGAAGTCGAAATGACGTTGGCCACCCAGTGCCTCCTGCTTCAAAAACCGAAAACGATGCGAATAACCATAAACGGCACATTGAATGACAGTGTCACAGCCAAAGACGTCGCCCTGTATCTGATCAGCCGAATAACCACCGGAGGAGCAACGGGGTATTTTATCGAATATGCAGGCGAGATGATTCGCCGCGCAAGTATGGATCAACGGCTGACGATTTGTAACCTGTCGATTGAGATGGGTGCACGCGGAGGCATGATTGCACCCGATGATACGACGTTTCAATTCCTGAAAAACAGCGAATTTGCCCCAAAGGGCGTAGCATGGGAAAAGGCTGTAACGTATTGGCAGACATTGCATACGGACGAAGGCGCTGTATTCGACAAGGAAATCACTTTCCGTGCGGAAGATATCGAACCGATGATCACGTATGGGACCAATCCGGAAATGGCAATGGGGATCAATGGAGAGATAACTGTTCAAGGTACATCATTGGATTATATGGGTTTTCAAGCAGGCGAGAAATTATTGGGCAAGCCCATTGATTATGTGTTTCTGGGAAGTTGTACGAACGGACGGATAGAGGATTTTCGGATGTTTGCGGAGTTTGTCAAAGGGAAAAAGAAACATCCTCGTGTGGTGGCATGGCTTGTTCCCGGCTCATGGGCGGTGGAAAAGCAGATACGTGCTGAAGGATTGGATAGCGTATTGGAAGAGGCAGGGTTTGAATTGCGTCAGCCGGGGTGTTCGGCTTGTCTGGCGATGAATGACGATAAGGTGCCTGCAGGGAAATACTGTGTGAGTACGAGTAATCGTAATTTTGAAGGACGGCAAGGGCCGGGCGCCCGTACTTTATTAGCCGGGCCGTTGGTTGCAGCTGCGGCAGCGGTCACAGGGTGCATTAGCGATCCGAGGGATTTTTTGTAGCACGCAGATGACGCAGATTTGATGGATTTGCGCAGATAAAAACAATTTTGTTTTTGCTATGTACTAATTATCAATCCGTTAAAAATCTGCGTAAATCTTGATAAATCTGCGTCATCTGCGTGCTTAATACTTATGTAGCAGCCTTATGAAGTGTAATAATAAAATATAACATATAATAATGAAAGAGAAATTTACAACAATTACAAGTACCATTGTNCCACTTCCTTTNGAGAATGTGGACACTGACCAGATTATCCCGTCGCGATACCTGAAAGCCGTTTCGAAAGAAGGATTCGGCGATAACCTGTTCAGGGACTGGCGCTATGATAAGGACGGTAATGAAAACCCGTCATTTGTATTGAACAACCCAACTTATTCGGGACAAATTTTAGTCGCCGGCCAGAATTTCGGCAGCGGTTCGAGTCGCGAACATGCCGCATGGGCTATCGCAGGGTATGGATTCAGGATCGTCGTATCAAGTTTCTTTGCCGATATTTTCAAAGGCAATGCCTTGAACAACGGTATTTTGCCTGTCGTTGTTTCGTCCGCGTTTTTGGCTGCCATTTTTGACAATGTCGAAAGAAATCCGAAAATGACGCTGACAGTCGATTTGGAACAACAACTGATTACAAACAACATAACCCGAAAAAGCGAATCGTTTGACATCAACGCCTACAAGAAAAACTGCCTGCTACAGGGCCTGGATGATATAGATTATTTATTAAACAGGAAAGATAAAATTGAAACATACGAAAAAAACAAACATCATGATTGAAATATTAGACACAACATTGCGTGACGGTGAACAAACGAGTGGCGTATCCTTTTCATCCCACGAAAAGAGAGCCATTGCACGGATGCTTTTGAATGAGTTGAATGTAGACAGGATAGAGATTGCTTCGGCGCGGGTCTCCGAAGGCGAGTTTAAATCCGTGAAGCGTATCTCGGAGTGGGCTGAGCAGGCCGGTTGCCTGCATCGTTTGGAAGCGCTTGGATTTGTGGATGATGGCGCATCGCTGCAATGGATTCAGTCTGCCGGGTGCCGGGTGATGAATATGCTTTGTAAAGGTTCGCTCAAACATCTGAAGGATCAACTTCGGAAAACACCTGAACAGCATATCCTTGATATCGCCAAACAGGTCGAATTAGCCAGACAGATGGGGATAGCCGTCAATATCTATCTCGAAGACTGGTCGAACGGGATGCGATATTCGCCTGATTATGTATATCAACTGACGGATGCGTTGAGCCAGCTGCCTGTTTGCCGGATTATGCTGCCTGATACGCTGGGCATCCTGAATCCCGAAAATACCTACACTTTTTGCAAGGATATGATTGACCGTTATCCTTCTGTCCGATTCGATTTTCATGCCCACAACGACTACGGCTTGGCAGTAGCCAATGTTTTTTCAGCCATACGCGCCGGTATACAGGGTATCCATACAACGATTAATGGATTAGGCGAAAGGGCAGGCAATGTTTCGTTGAGCAGTGTCGTAGCTGTGTTGCACGACCAGTTGAAGATGCGTACAGCCATCAATGAGCAAAAAATCAATCGCGCCAGCAAGATGGTGGAAACGTATTCCGGTATTCATATAGCCCCGAACAGTCCTGTCGTTGGAGAGTTGGTTTTTACCCAGTGTGCAGGCGTACATGCCGATGGGGACAAAAAGAATAAATTGTATTGCAACGAATTGGAGCCTGAACGATTCGGACGAATGCGCGAATATGCTTTGGGAAAAAATTCAGGCAAAGCCAATATACGTATGAACCTGGAAGCGCTCGATATCGAACTCGACGAAGAAGCAATGCTTAAGGTAACAGAACGAATCATCGAGTTGGGCGACAAGAAAGAAATCGTCACACAGGAAGATTTGCCGTATATCATTTCCGACGTGTTGCATTATGATACCTTGGATAATAAAATCAGGATTCTGAATTATTCCTTATCTTTGACGCAGGGATTAAAACCTGTGGCAACATTGAAGATTGAAATTAACGGCGCGGCGTATGAGGAAACGGCGACGGGCGATGGACAATATGACGCATTTGTACGCGCCCTGCGCAGAATTTATAAGTCGTTAGGACGTCCGTTCCCCATGTTGACAAATTATGCCGTTTCGATTCCTCCCGGAGGACGCACAGATGCTTTGGTGCAGACCATCATCAGCTGGCATCATGATGGCATTGATTTTAAAACACGCGGACTTGACGCCGACCAGATTGAAGCAGCCATCCAGGCCACGTTGAAAATGTTGAACAAGATTGAAAACAATAAAAAGAAAGAAAACAATGGATAAGAAATTAACGATTGCGTTAGTGGCGCACGACAACCGCAAGTCCGATATGATTGAATGGGCTGTGCACAATGCACTATTCCTGTCAAAACACGCCATGGTATGTACAGGCACCACCGGCGGACTGATAAAAAACGCTTTTGAGGAAAAAGGCATAGAAGCAGAGATTCTCTGTATGCATTCAGGTCCGCTTGGCGGAGATGCAGAGATTGCAGCGATGGTAGTACGCAAACAGGTTGACCTTGCTATCTTTCTGATTGATGACCTGAACCCGCAACCTCACGAAGCAGATATCCAGATGTTGCTACGCCAGTGTCGAGTGCATAATATTCCGATTGCATGTAATCGCTATAGCGCTGACTTGATGATTACAAGTACATTATGGGATGATAATACATATATTCCAATGGAACCTAAATATATCCATTTCAAAAGATAAGAAAAAGATGAAATTGAAATTAGCCGTTTTACCGGGCGACGGCATTGGCCCGGAAGTTACAGTAGAAGCATTGAAAGCCGTAACGGCTGTATGCAAAAAATTTGGTCATGAACTGACTTACCAGACAGCCCCTGTTGGAGCTTGCGCCATCGACACGTTTGGAAATCCTTATCCCGACGAAACCCACGCACTTTGCATGGAAAGCGATGCCGTCCTGTTTGGCGCCATCGGAGCGCCGGAGTACGATTTGAACCCCTCGGCGAAAATCCGTCCCGAACAGGGATTATTAGCCATGCGCAAACGGCTGGGATTGTACGCTAATATCCGTCCGGTAATGACATATCCATCGCTGTTGCACCGTTCGCCGCTTCGCGCGGATTTGGTTGCCGACGTGGATTTTATCTGTATCCGTGAACTGACAGGCGGCTTGTATTTCGGCCAACCGCAAGGCAGAAGCGAGGATGGGGATACAGCGTATGATACATGTGTGTATACACGCCATGAGGTTGAACGAATCGTCACCTTAGCCTTTGAATACGCCATGAAACGTCGCAAAAAACTGACGGTGATAGATAAGGCTAATATCTTGGCTACTTCGCGTTTATGGCGTCAGGTAGCACAGGAAACAGCCGTCAATTATCCTGAGGTGGAAACAGAATATATGTTTGTTGACAATGCGGCTATGCGCCTGATACAGTGGCCGGGCAGTTTCGATGTGTTTGTAACGGAGAATATGTTCGGCGATATCCTGACCGATGAGGCTTCGGTGATTACAGGTTCGCTGGGGATGTTGCCGTCTGCTTCAATCGGACTGCATACCTCTGTCTTTGAGCCGATACACGGTTCCTGGCCGCAAGCGGCAGGGAAAAACATAGCCAACCCGATTGCCGCCATCCTTTCTGCCGCATTGATGTTTGAATACGCCTTCGACCTTTATCAGGAAGCCTCGATTATTCGTGAAGCCGTCTTCGAATCCCTCAAAGCGAACATAGTTACCGAAGATATCGCACAAGGAAATAAACCCTGTTCCACTTCCGAAGTCGGAGATTGGATTGCAGGGTATATCAAAGCAATAGTGTAAACCAATAATTGTGGTGTAATGCTTTTCCCACCAAGACCGCTCCCGCTCGTTTCCTAACGAGCGGTATATAGTTGATTATCATCTCCTCGTTAGGAAACGAGGAGGAGCAGGTATGAATGTTATTGCGTTGGGGCTGTAAATAATATTGTGGGACTACCGAGCGTAACATCCCGAATGGGATGTTCATCTGCTCTGTTCATCGGCATTTGTAATGCCGATGGTGTGAGTGTCGGCATTTGTAATGCCGTTGCATCCCTGCCCCGTCCATTCGTCATTTCGAGCGCAGTCGAGAAATCTGCTCTGTTCATCGGCATTTGTAATGCCGATGTTGTGAGTGTCGGCATTTGTAATGCCGTTGCATCCCTGCTCCCCATAAATTGTGCATTACAAATGCACATACTCCGTATTGCTAAATTGCAAATTTAGCAATACAGACATTGGTAGGAACGAAGTTATCCATACCCCCATTTGAGGGTTTTTTCAATTCGCAATAAAAAAACCCCCAAATGGGGGTATGCAGGTAATTTGATGGATGTTACTTTTGCAGCGATAAA
>JGI24702J35022_10002211_pt1 | contig 11971 bp, 6 predicted proteins | sample TergutTh196P4_FD_35022 | JGI IMG/M metagenome (IMG submission 35022)
CGGAGAGGGGGATTGCATACACGACCCAGTAATACACGCCGTCCGATACAAACTTACCTGTTTGGGTTTTGCCGTTCCACCAAAACGCCTCGTCTTGATAATCAGGGCAATTCGGTTCTTTGCAGGACTGCGACCAAATCAACATACCGTGGCGGTTGTACACCTCTACCTTAAACTCTTTGAAAAAACCATCTTTCCCCAACGGACAAAACACATACGGCTTGCCGTCGGGACGAAGAGATTGCGGCGTGAAAATATTCGGAAAACGGAGATTTTCCAGTATCAACACCTGCTGTTCCGTGCTGTCCATGCAGCCGTTGGTATCCGTGATTACCAAATAGACCGTTACGTATCCCGATGTTCTTTGATAGGTTTGTGTCGGGCTTTGCTCCTGACTGTACGTATCTTCGCCCAAATTCCATTGCCACGAAATAATATTGCCGCTTCCCTGTTGCGATTTATCAATAAAATGAATGGATTCGCCCATGCGAACCGTAGCGGGAGTAGGCTCAAAATCCGCCGCAGGCACAATAAACACCTCCGCATAAATGGAATCTTCGTATTGATTGACGCAGTTTTCAGGGGTGAAAGTCAGTAAGACGCTGTATGTGTACCAACCTGTTTGCGTAAACGGGCGGCGGATAGCATTTCCCGTATATGTTTCACCATCGCTGAATGTCCAGTCGTAGCCCGTTATGCGTGAATTTTCCAAATCGGTGAGCGTATCCATTGTAAAAACGACTTCCAAATTGCTGCACGACGAGGCACTATCGGGATAAAACTGCAAATCGGGGAAAGACATCACATTTATTGGATAAGTAACCGTCTTTGAACAGTTTTTAGCATAAATTGTCAATGTAACATCGTACACGCCTGAACTATCGTATGAGGTTGATGCTGTGGGTGATACGGCTGTTTCTCCGTTGCCGAAATCCCAATGAATTGAATCCAGCAACAAGGAATTGGGCAGTATAACGCTCTGGTTTTGAAACGAAACCTCCGTATTTATGCAATAAAGGCTGTCCGTATTGAAATCGGGCGTTGCATCAATTACAAAAATCGTATCTTTTCCCTGCCATTCGTACACGCACCGCACGCCGTTGTTGTCCGTCCATTTTATAATGTAAAAATAGGGCAAATACGCACCTGCGGCGGTGTAAGTGTATGAAATTGTTGAATCTACGTATGTTCCGCCTTGTTTTAATTCGATTGATAAATTCGGATTGACAATCACGGTATCGGCATCTTCCACTTCGGGAACAAAGATTACCTCCAAATCCACGCAACCCGACAGCGGCGAATAGGAAAAATCGCCCATCGGACCGTCTATAAAAATAAACTCTTCCTTGACGACCGTATCCCAGCAACCTATATCGTCCGTTACAATCAAACTTACATCGTAACTTCCGGGTTTTAAGTATTGATGATTGGGATTGCGTGCATTGGGACCTTCCACCTTATTGGACGCACCGCTGGCAGTATCGCCAAAATCCCAGTAATAATAAATTGCATTCCCTCTGGAAGTATCGGAAAAATTGACCGTTCTGCCGATGCTGCCCGGACAGGGGAAATAATTCCCATCTGACATAAAGCCTGCGTTCAACAAACCGATAAACAAAGTATCTTGAAAAACGCTTTCGCAATTCATTCCGTCCACTTTGGCGGTTAGCGTTACCACCACGATGCCTGATGCGGATTTGGGCAAATCGTACTTGTGCTGCATGGTCGGATAGGGATATTGGTTGCTGATGATGGTTTGAATTTCGGGCGGAGTGCCGTCTCCCCAATCCCAGATGCAAGTTATGCCGTTCCCTTGAAAACTAAGCAAGGGATAAATGCCCGCCCGATTGGTAAAAGAAACCGTAGAGCCGTTGCAATAGTATTTATCCTGCACTTGAAACTGTGAATACGCCTCTTTTACAAGTACGGAAGAATCTATTATGGTTGTCTTGCAATTTCTCTCGTTGGTAATTGACAATTCGATAGGATACAGCCCTGAATATCGTTGTTTTGCCGTAATATCAGGATTTTGCATCCGAAACGTATCTCCAAACACGACCCACTGCCACTGCGTTATATTCAGCGTGTCAAACGGATATTCCGTATAGGAAGAATCCCGCAAACGCAAGGTATCGGGGTTGTTCAAACACAGGATATTGCCGAAGGAGTCGAACCCTCCGCTGTTTACGCCCGAAACATACTTGGCTACGCTGCGGGGATTGACCGTAACGCTTAATGTATCGTGCCGAACACAGTATAACTGGCACATATTTTCCAATACAAAACGATATTCATTGGGTTTGGTAAAACGCAACAATTTGGTGCCGAAAGAACCTGTTGAGCCTGCTATGTCAGGGTCATAAGATAGTATAGAATCGGGTCGAGGAAGAATAATCATTTCGCCTATGTTGTAATCCCAAAAAGCAGAATCCATATTGGCGGCACTATCAACCCAAAAAGTCCAACTCTTAAAAGATTTCGTATTCGTGATGGAAGAATCACAAAATGCAATCGTATCGTTTTGGCATATATTGTATTTGTCGGCAACAAAATTCATTTTAGCATCTGAAATATAAAAAACGCGTCTTGTTGTATCGGCACAATAGCCGCAACGATTGTAAGTAGGGCTGTATATATCCACAGAATCCGCATTGTGTGCGGCAAAATTTACCACAATGCCCGGGATACCGCCCGCATTGTTCCAAACAAAAGTATCCGTACCCAGATAGGTAAAACTTGTTACTGCTCCCGTATCCTTGCTTTGTCCCGATAAAAGCGGGGCATCGCCGAACCACCACTCGCTCCACTGGACACCTGTTCCGTTCTCTCGAAAGCCTAATGTTGCAGGGAAATTGCAAAATTTGGGAACAAATTCTTCTGCGTCAAACCAAGTGAAAGGGTTGAGCGAATCAACATTTTCAAAATCAAAATAGGCAACAGGCGGACAGGTATAAAAAATACTGTCTGCCCAAGCGGTTGTACCCGGACAATTGTGCCATAGCGGAACTATCCCTATTGACCAATAACCTGTGTCTTTTGGACTGACAATTATGCTTTCATTACCCGGTCCATACCACGAAGTATCCCCAAAATAATCTATCAGATAGTAATAATCAAGGTCTATGGTATCGCCTTCCACTTCAAATGTTACGTAAAAACGCGTTCCATCTACAAAAAACTCATTTCGGCATTGTTCCTTATAATCAAATCGGATAGCTCCCGTAAGCGGAATGCCTGCCATTGCTCTGCCGAAATAACCTGTATCCACGCAACCCTCCGCATTGGTTGCAATCACCACAATTTCAAATACGCCCGTATCGGGATAGATATGAGAAAGTGTTTCTTCCCAGATTATAGACTCCAAAGGCGATGATAAGGGCAAATGCGTGGTATCGGTTTTATCTCCGTAAAAATCCCAATAGATAATAACCTCCGTAATGGGAGAGGCACTCCGAATGAAAGGAACTAAAGGTAGACCCGGACCCCGACAACCGCCTTCAAATGTTGCTGTAACAGGAATACAGCCTTCACCTCTTGCTCCGCCGCAAAATTCTGTGCGGAATATTTCAATGCAATCGGATATTAAAACATGATAAGAATATGGAAGATACCAACTATTTTCCCACTCCCAGCCGCCTTCGTCAAAAGACCAATTATCCCATACCCAGTTATTATTAGTCCACTTCAAATCCTCTATCCATGTCCAGCCCATATCCGTTATCACGCTGTCTTCCCAAACAGAATCCAGCACGCAACCGTAAGGAGTGGTGATAATGGCGGTGTAGCAATGTATTCCAAAATCGGGAAATAGATAGGTTACCGTATCACCTGTTGTGATAATGGTGTCGTTTTCAAATATCCACGTGATTGAGCCGTAGCCGAAATCATCGAAAAGGTCGTAGGAAGTAGTATTGATAAATGTGATGGGCGTTGTGGGGTCGCACACCGAATGGCTTAATATTCTTTCCCGCAGCGGATACCGCCCGTCGAGTACAGGATTATGCCTTGAATAAGCATGAATAACTACAGAATCTACCGCTACGCAGCCCAAGGGGTGGGTTGCTTCTATCCGCACGGCATAATTTCCCTGCGTTGCATAAATATGGTCTATCGGGGAAAGGCTTGTGTAGTCGGAAGTGCCGTCTCCCCAAAACCAAAGGTATTCACTGCCGAAGTCCGTGCCTCTGAGCGTAACTTTGGAATTAGGCACATTGCACAGCGTAGTATCTGAAATGGTATAACTAACCTTGTATTCCAAAGGGCGGACTGTCTTTTTGATGGTATCGGTGCAACCTTCCGCATTGGTTGCAACCAACGAAACCATGTAGGACGAAGAACTGTAAGCGTAAATATGCGAGGGACTGGGTTGCGTGCTGGTATTTCCGTCCCCGAAATCCCAACGGTAACTGACAGCCCCTGTGCTTTGGTTGGTAAAATTTATCCCAACAGAATCCGCCGCCGATGCAAAGCATAAAACACTGTCCGCATCGAAGTCGGCGAGAGGTTTGCTTTTCACATAAACATAATTGACGGCATCTACTTTCGTTGCACAGCCGTTGGTATCGGTAATGGTCAAAGAGATGGTGTAATACGTATTGACGTTGGCATAGTTGGCATAGACATGGGTCGGGCTGGAAACTGAACTGCTTTGTCCGTCTCCAAAGTTCCATGCGTATGAACTCACTCCCGAAGGTGCAGCAGGATACACCAGCGAGGCAGCAAACGAAATGCTCCCGTTGGGGCAAATGCTGTCGTTCAACTTCTGAAACGAAAAATTAGGCAACGCATAAACGTATATGGTATCTTTACACGACACCGCCCCCGATGGATAAACGACCGTCAACGTTACCACATACATACCCGGCTGCGTGAAAGGGTGGGTGGTCGGGATTTCCATTCCTTGATAATCAGGATTGGGGTCGTAGGGGTCGCCCCAATTCCAATTGACCGCCGTATATCCCACAGTACTTGTGTTGGTGAACGTTACTGTGGACGGGGCGCATTTGTTCGGCTGTGAATAGACAAACGAAGCACTCTGACCCCTGCCGTAAAGCACGGCGAGCAAAAAAACAACTGTTAAACAAGACTTTTTCATATCTTCAAAATTATAGACAACATTCCATTTATACTATAGATGCAAAAATACCCTTTTTTGTTGCATTCAAACGCTGTTTTTTTAACTTTTTTTTTCTGTCTTTTTCTTAAAGTGCTGATAATCAGCGTAATAAATTTTTAAAAAAAATCAAAAAAAAGCACTTTTTTTTTCACTAAACGGAGGACTTTTTGATTTATTGTGTTTTTTTGCGTTTTCTTTTTATAAAACCATTCACACAATAAATCCCGCCTATTTGTGTTATACAACATAGTATATAATATAACCCCCGCGTGTTAAAATATTTGTTAGAAAAAGAGTTCAAATTGATATTTCGCAACAGCGTGATTATGCTGGTTGTTGTTGTGTTTCCGATTATGGCGTTGATTATGATGCCCAATGCCGCCGATATGGAAATAAAAGATACGCGGATTGCGGTGGTGGACAACGACCATAGTTCCTATTCCGCCCAATTGTGCAATCGGCTGGCGTCCAACCATTATTTTCATTTGGTAAAAGTGAGCGTTGCCTATCGGGAGGCGCTTGCCGAAATCGAAAAAGACCGAGCCGATGTCATACTGACTATCCCCAACGGTTTTGAGAAAAATTACCGAAACGGACAGCCGATTTTGCCGACCGTCTCCGCAAACGCCGTAAACGGAATGAAAGGAAGCATGGGTGCGGCTTACGTGATGAGCGGAATAAGCGATTTTATGCGGGATAAACAAACGGAATTACTGCCCAACCAATCCGTAGCGGGCATTCGGGTAGTAGAGAATTATCTTTTCAATAAAACGTTGAAATACAAGGTGTTCATGGTTCCTGCATTGATGGTTATGCTTTTGACTATCATGTGCGGTTTCCTGCCTGCAATGAATATTGTTGCCGAAAAAGAAAACGGAACAATCGAACAAATGAACGTAAGTCCCGTAAGCCGATTTCTTTTTATTATGTCGAAATTAATCCCTTATTGGATAATCGGGACGCTGGTTATCAGCATCGGTTTTTTGCTTGCGTTTGTCTTGTACGGCATTAAACCTCAGGGGAATATAGGCTTGTGTTATGTATATTCTTTTTTATTTACGTTGGCGGTTTCGGGTTTGGGCTTGATACTTTCCAATTACGCAAACACCTACCAACAGGCAATGTTTATGATGTTTTTCTTTATGATAATTTTGGTACTGATGAGCGGTTTGTTTACGCCCGTCCGCTCCATGCCCGACTGGACGCAATGGATAGCAACGGCAAGTCCGCTGCGTTATTACGTAGAGGTGATGCGTGCGGTTTATTTGCGGGGAAGCGGCATCGCCGACCTGTTGCCGCAACTGTATATCATTTCCGGCTTTGCGGTTGTGTTCAATTCGCTTGCCGTCTGGTCGTACAGGAAAAGGGGGTAATTTTGTTTCGATAAAAAATGGAATTATTTATTAAAAATCAGCTTTCGTATTGAAAAAAGTGTACCTTTGCAAATTCGTTAAAGTAACGTAAGTATCAAATAATCAAAAAGAGAAAGAGATGAAGAAATATTTAGCATGTTTGTTATTATTGACGCTTTTATCCGTTAAAGTTTATGGGCATGGAGGCGGAAGTGAACATTTTATGTGGACAACAATCAATACATTTGGATTGTATGATTCAAAGAACAATAAATTTTTGCCGAGTTTTGACATCAATACCAGTTTTATTTTCATTAATGGAGGATTAGGTTACAAAAATATTACGTACATTGATTCGAAAAACCTATCGGGTTATGCGGGGTTGGGTATCGGCAGTTTTATACAACTTCAAACAGGATTTTCCAAAGACGGTTTTTCCTTAAGGCTTCGTTCCGACATGCAACTTGGGTATATATTTGGGAAAAAGGATTCTTGGAAAAATTTGAATAAATTTTGGTCAGGATTTTTAGGTAACATCACTGTTTCGCCAAGTATTGAGAAATACTTCAAAAATTCGCAAATGAATTGGTACTTCGGAATAGGAATAGGTTTTTCAATAAACAATATGTACCCCTATTATGTTATGTTTTAAGCGAAGGAAAGGAATAACATATCTTGCGGTTTCATAAAGAAAAATGGGCAACAAACAACGAAAAATGAAAAAATTTTCTCAAACACTTTTTGGTTGGTATCGGCAAAATAAACGCGAACTGCCTTGGCGGGACGAGCAAGACCCGTATAAAATATGGGTGTCGGAGATTATTTTGCAGCAAACCCGCATTGCACAGGGTTGGGATTATTATTTGCGTTTTGTCGAGCGGTTTCCGAGCGTTTCCCACTTGGCAACGGCTTCGGAAGATGAAGTTTTGAAATATTGGCAAGGTTTGGGATATTATTCACGTGCCAGAAATTTGCATGCGGGTGCGAAATACATTATGGAAACGCACAAGGGCGTTTTCCCTGATAATCAGGCAGATATATTAAAAATAAAAGGCGTGGGCGACTATACGGCGGCAGCAATTTCTTCTTTTGCCTTTCAATTGCCGTTTCCCGCCATTGACGGCAACGTATTTCGGGTTTTAACCCGTATTTTCGGCATCGCTACGCCGATTGACACCGCTGCGGGGAAAAAAGAAATCACAAAATTGGCAACGCAACTGATTGATTCTGAACGTCCGGGAACATTCAATCAGGCACTTATGGATTTTGGTGCTTTGCAATGCACGCCCGCTTTGCCGAAATGCGAAGATTGTTGTTTCGCTTTTTCCTGCGTAGCAAAAAAGCAGAATTTGACGGCATCGCTTCCCGTTAAGTCGCTGAAAATCAGTATTAAGACCCGCTATTTCTATTATTTGCGTATCCTCGAAAAGGAAAAGACCTACATTTGCAAACGTTCCGCCAAAGATATTTGGCAAGGTTTGTACGAATTTCCGCTGATAGAAAGCGGAGAAAACTTATCGCAAGAAGAGGTTTTAAGTCATTCCTACACGGTCGGTTTATTGAAAAACTGTCAATGGACAATCGAACAAATTTCCCCTGTCCACAAACATCAACTCACTCACCAAACCATTATCGGTCAGTGTTTTACGATAAAAATCCGTAAAGGTTCTCCGCTTGTGGAGGACAACATTTTTTCCATTGCGGAAAAAGATTTTCCGCTGTATCCTGTCTCGCGGCTGATGGAGCGGTTGATTTCGCAATTAGTCTGAACTGAGATTTGTATGATTTATTTGATTGCGTATGGGAACTGAAAACAGATAACTTTGTGTCCTTTGCGGTAAAAAACTTCTGGATTGCTTCTTCGCTCCGCTCATCGCAATGACGTAATACGTTGAAAATCAATAGAATCAAAATAATCACAAAAATCAAAGTTCGGACAAAAAATTCATAATTCAAAAAAAAGTGTATCTTTGCATTTTAATAAAGAATTAACAATGAAACCAACAGTAAGTATCATTATGGGTGGTACGTTCGCCTCGCCGATAAAAAAGAACGGGTTGTGATTGGGAAAATAACAGTGGAATGAAAGAGGAAAAACGGGAAATAATTGTTGCGTTAATCTATCCCTTAGCCTTTGTTGCTTTGCTGTGGGTGGTTTATTTTATCGGCAACACGGTTGAGTTCGACTTGGCATTGTTGGGCATTCACCCCTTAGACGTTAAAAGTCTGACGGGCATTCTCACCGCACCGCTCATTCATTTGGATTTTGACCATATTTCTGGTAACTCCCTGTCTTTCATAGTGATAGGGTTCGGATTGTGTTTTCTTTACAAACGGCGAGCCTTTCCCATTTTTCTTTTTATCTATATCGCAAGCGGACTGTGGGGTTGGTTTTTTGCGCGGGGCGGCTACCATATCGGTGCCAGCGGATTGATATACGGAATGTTCTTTTTTCTAATCACTTCGGCACTTATCAAGCGGGAAAAACGCACCATCGCTTTCTCCCTGTTGATTACTTTTCTGTACGGTGCCATCGTTTGGGGATTTTTCCCCGTCTTTTTCCCCAACAAAAATATTTCGTGGGAAATACATACCACAGGGGCAATAGCGGGCATTATCGCCGCCTTCTATTTTAGAGAAGACGGACCGCAAAAAGAAATCCTCCCAGACGAAGAAGATAATGAACAGGAAGAAGAAAATCCGTATTGGAAAAAAGAGCCGATGGCGATAAATGAGTGAAAAATGAATGAATAATTGTAAAAAATGTGTATTTTTGCAAGTTATGGAAAATAGCATTGTAGAAACAAAAGAAAAAATACAAACGTCTGCAACACAGTGCATTAGACAAGAAATTGATGCCGTTTCGGGATTGATAAATTTCGTGGACGATGCTTTTGCAGCGTGCGTAGATGCGATTTTTCGCAACAAGGAAGGTCGCGTGATTGTCTGCGGCATCGGGAAAAGTGCCAACATTGCACAGAAAATCGTTGCGACATTCAACTCTACGGGTACGCCTGCGGTGTTTATGCACGCTGCGGACGCTATCCACGGCGATTTGGGCATCGTGCAGAAAAACGACATCGTGATGTGCATCTCCAAAAGCGGCAGTACGCCCGAAATTACGGTGTTGATACCCATGATAAAAATGCGGGGCAACAAAATTGCGGCTTTGGTGGGCAATACGCAATCGTATTTGGCTAAAAATGCGGATTTTGTAATCAATTGCACGGTAAGCAAAGAAGCCTGTCCCAACAATTTAGCCCCTACCGCAAGTTCTACGGCACAATTGGTGATGGGAGATGCTATTGCAGTGAGTTTGATTGCGTTACGCGGATTTTCCCCCGCCGATTTTGCCCGTTTGCACCCCGGCGGCAGTCTGGGAAAACAACTTTATCTGAAATTGGAACAGTTGTACACGCAAAACGAAGTCCCGCAGGTCAGTCCGCAGGCAAACCTAAACGCAATTATTTACGAAATATCGTCCAAACGGCTGGGAGTTGCCGCCGTTGTTGACGAAGGGGAAATTTGCGGCATCATTACCGACGGCGATTTGCGGCGTATGTTGGAGAAAAATGACAATCCGCAAGCCGTTATCGCAGCGGATATTATGAGCAAAAATCCCAAAACAATCGAAAAAGACGAACTCGCAATCCGTGCCTTGGAGATAATGCGCAACCACAACATAACCAGCGTATTAGTTACCGACAACGGAAAATATGCAGGCATCGTACACCTGCATGACCTGCTGAAAGAAGGGATAATTTGAGGGGGTGTTTTTTGGCTTAAATTACAAAAAATAAAACCCTAAATAAAATCGTTATGCAACAATAATAATTTCGATTTATGATAAAAATTCCCAATATTGAACAAATCCGCAAGTGCGAGGCAGATACCATCGCACACAAACCCATATCTTCCATCGAATTGATGGAAATTGCCGCAGAGGCTTGCGTCAACCAAATCAAACAACAGTTTTCGCCGACCGTTTCTATCGCTGTTTTTTGCGGTATGGGAAACAACGGCGGAGACGGCTTGGCAATCGTTCGGCTTTTGCACGAAAACGGCTTCAACAGCACGGCATATCTTGTAAAACATAAAGACACGCATTCTTCGGAATGTCAGCATCAACTCAATTTACTCAAAAAACGAAAAATTAAAGTAAAGGAAATCGGGCAGGAAAACGATATTCCCCCCTGCGATGCTTATGATATTATCGTTGATGCCTTGCTGGGTATCGGATTGAATAAACCGATTGATAATCAGTTGCTAAAAGCCGTTATAAACACGATTAATCAGTCCGATGCTTTTGTATTTGCGGTAGATACGCCTTCGGGTTTATTGAGCGAACAGCCTATGAATCAGCAAGATACGGCAATAGCAGCCGATTTTACCCTCACGTTCCAATTTCCCAAATTGAGTTTCTTTTTTGCGGAAAATTATCAATATGCGGGTGAATGGGAAATTGCGGATATTGGGTTGGAGAGCCAGTATATCAACGAGATAGAAACAAATTATTATTGTGTCGAACATCATTTTATCCAGCCGCTTATTCGTCCGCGGGAAAAATTTGCCCACAAAGGAGATTTTGGACACGGATTGTTGATTGCGGGCAGTTTCGGCATGATGGGTGCTGCTGTATTGGCGTCCAAGGCGGCGTTGCGTACAGGCATCGGGCTGTTGACGGTATGTATCCCAAAAATCGGTTATCATATCTTGCAAACGACTGTAAATGAGGCAGTTTGCCGTTGCGATGAAAACGAAAATCATTTTACGGGCATTGATTTTGCGTCTTTATCCAAATACAATGCGATTGCTGTTGGTTGCGGACTGGGTACGCACCCCGAAACAGCACAGGGACTAAAAAAACTCATCGGCGATTTTGGCGGAAACCTGATTTTTGACGCTGACGCAATCAATATATTGGCAGCAAACAAAACGTGGCTTGAATTTCTGCCGCCCGACTGTATCTTCACCCCGCATATCAAAGAATTTGAACGGCTTACACACAAAGTAAACAACAGTTTCGAGCGTTTGGAACTGCAGCGTCAATTTTCGATGCGTTACCGTTGCATAGTGGTGTTGAAGGGCGCCCATACCAGCATCACCACGCCGCAGGGAGAGGTTTATTTTAACACAAGCGGCAATCCCGGCATGGCAAAAGGCGGCAGCGGCGATGTGCTTACAGGAATGATATTATCGCTTGCCGCACAAGGATATACGGCTGTTCAGGCGGCTGTTGTCGGCGTTTATCTTCACGGTGCCGCCGCCGATTTGGCATTGGAGAAACACTCCTGCCAAAGCCTGCTCCCCTCCGACATAATTGAGCATATTGGGGGAAATTATAAGGCGTAACCTAAAACTGTGAGAAAACAAAAAAAGCACCTACAAAATTATGTAAGTGCCTCGTTCTCTCTGCGATTCCAATTGGATTCGAACCAATGACCTACTGCTTAGAAGTCAGATAACCGATATTATCTAAATTTCTATTTATCAATTACTTACA
>JGI24702J35022_10002212_pt1 | contig 11970 bp, 7 predicted proteins | sample TergutTh196P4_FD_35022 | JGI IMG/M metagenome (IMG submission 35022)
TGGAGAATGCGATACTGCAGGAGCGGATCAGCCATGCTTATTTATTTGCGGGACCCAGAGGAACGGGAAAAACCAGCGCCGCGAGAATTCTGGCCAAAGCGCTGAATTGCACGGACAGGCAAGGCGCTCAGCCTTGCGGTAAATGCGAGAACTGCAGGAGTATAACCCGGGGAAATGCCATGGACGTCCTGGAGATCGACGCCGCCTCTAACCGGGGTATCGATGAAATCCGGGATCTCAAAGAAAAAATAGGCTTTCTGCCGGCTACGGGAAAGTATAAAGTCTATATCGTGGATGAAGCCCATATGCTCACAACGGAGGCATTTAACGCACTACTGAAGACNCTCGAAGAGCCGCCGGCGCATGTGGTTTTCATCTTGGCTACGACAGAACCGCAGAAAATGCCGGAAACCGTGCTTTCCCGCTGCCAGCGCTTTGATTTTAAAAAGCTGTCCCGGGACGCTGTCTGGCAGCGCCTGCAGGAAATCCTTGCCGGCATGAACCGTGAAGCGGAACCGGAGGCATTATCCCTGATCATCCGCCAGGCTGACGGAAGCCTGCGGGACGCCATCGGCCTGCTGGATCAATGCCTTTCTTATACTTTAGGCGTATTGCGAATGGAGGAAGCCTGTGAAATATTGGGCCTGGTGCGGCAGGAAGCCTTGGCTTCTTTGCTTACGGCAGTTATCGCCGGCGAAGCGGGCACTCTTTTTGACGAGTTGGAGAGCCTTTTTGTCCAAGGGCTCGATCCGAAGCAGGTATTGAGCGAGTTTGCGGGGTACTGCCGGGATTTGCTGCTGATGGCGCTTTGCGGGAGCGATACGGAGCTGGTTGTGGCAGCCGGCGATCAGCGGAGGCGGATGGTTGCTCAATGCGGCAGCCTTGGGCCTGACGGGCTTCAGCGGATACTGAGCCTGGCGGATCAGGCTGCGGCCGGCGCCGGATATCGGGGCAACAGCGCTTATATGGCGGAAGCCTTTTTTGCGGGATTATTGCTCGAACGGGCGGACAAAGGTGTACAAAGCGTAAAATCTGTGCGGGGTTCCGGTTCTGCNGNGCCTTCCTTTTCCGATGCGCCGCGGCAAATCCGGCGTTTGACGGCGGAGGGGGAAACCGCGCCCTGGATGACGCCGGAAGACCGGCTTCCCGCAATGCCGGCGAAAGAAACAGAGGAGCCGGTTTTGCCGGATCAGGCGCCCGTCCGGCCTAAACCGGGGGCAAGCGAGCTGGAGACAGGCGAGACGGCAGCAAGCGAACCGGCGGCAAGCGANCCGGNNGCAAGCGAACCGGAAGCAGGTGAACCGGCGGCAAACTTGCCGGCGGACTGCAACCCGGCTTCTGCGGAGTTGCCTGCGCAGCAGTGGGAGCGGATATTACTGGCGATAAAAAGTCAAAAAATCGTTCTCCATGCGTATTTATTAGCCTCCGTCAGACAGGAAAGGAAAGAAGGCAAGCTGATCCTTTATTTCGATCCGCTGAAGGGTGATTTTCACAAGAATCGCAGTGAGGAAAAGGAAAATCTGGAGATAATCAAGGAAGCGGCGTCGGAAATCCTCGGCTGCGAAACCGATGTGGAATGCGGCTTTCTGGGCGGCGGACAGGAAGAGGACCCGGTCGACAAAGCCATCCGCCTGTTTGGAAGGAATGTGGTGAAGCTGGAGTGAGGGCCGGGACATATAGAGTAGCTGAATACGAGGAGGGTTAACGATGGGTTTCGCCAACCAACAGAAGATGATGAAACAGATGCAGAAGATGCAGGCGAATATCGCGAAGCTTCAGGAAGAACTGGAGGAAATGACCGTCGAAGCCNCTGCGGGCGGCGGCGCTGTTCGCTGTGTGATGTCCTGCAAATATGTGGTGAAAGAGCTGGAGATCAGCCCGGAGCTTCTTGACCCCGCGGAGCTTGACATGCTTCAGGATTTGCTGATTGCCGCATTTAATGAAGCCTGCCGGATGGCGCAGGATAAAGCCGCCGGCGAAATGGCAAAAATAACCGGAAACGTAAGGATTCCGGGGCTAATCTATGGCTGGTTTGTATCATGCGCCTGTCATGCAGGAATTGATGAAGCAGTTTGCCAAACTGCCGGGGATCGGGCCCAAAACTGCCCAAAGGCTTGCCTTTTTTGTCTTAACTCTCCCGGTGGACGAGGTCCGGGCTTTCAGCGAGTCGCTGGTCAGCGCAAAGGAGACCATGACCCTTTGCCCGGTCTGTTTTTCCTTGACCGACGTCACGCCTTGCCAGGTATGCCGGGATGAGACGCGGGAGAGACAGACGATCTGTGTGGTAGAGGAGACGGCGGATGTGTTCTCCATTGAAAGGGCCAGGGATTATCGCGGTCTCTATCATGTTTTGCACGGATCCATTTCTCCGATGGAAGGCCGCCAGCCGGAGAATTTGAAAATCAAGGAGTTGTTTTCACGCCTGGAAGGAGAAGGCGCCGGCGGGGTACAGGAAGTAATCCTGGCGACGAATCCGGATGTGGAAGGCGAAACGACGGCCTTATACCTGGCGAGGATGCTGAAACCCTTGGGAATCAAAGCGACCAGGATAGCGCACGGCATCCCCGTTGGCAGTAATCTGGAGCATGCCGACGCGGCTACGCTGGCGCAGGCCCTGGAAGGGCGAAGAGTGATATAAGCCGGTATGCGCAAGAATCCGTTCTTTTTATCCCCATCCGATGATCCATCAGAGGATCCGTCCGAAAAGAGCGTCTCAATGCCGCTGCTGGAGGCCTTAGCCGGCTATGCAGGCGGGGAGCGTCTGGGCTTTCATATGCCCGGGCATCAACAAGGCAAAGCTTTGCTTTCCTATTTTGCTGCGTTATTATCGAAATATGGTGCTGCTCTTGACGTCACGGAGCTGCCCGGGCTGGATAATCTTGCCGCGGCTTCCGACAGCATCGAAAGAAGCCAGGCCGCTTTGGCGGAGCTGACCGGATCCCGGTCGGTATACTATTTAGTAAATGGCGCCACCGCAGGCTTGGAGGCGGCCATGCTAGCCATGAGCAGCGCATCGATACCTACGTTTATGCCTGCGCATTGCCATACGGCAATATACAACGGGCTGATACTCAGCGGCAGCAGCCCGATCATCATGCCCTGCCTGGCGGATCTCCAATGGGGATTGCCATTAGGCGTCGATCAAGGGGCTGCTGAGGCATACTTTGCCCGGGAATCCGTTCTGCCGGAGAAAGCGCTTTGGGTTTCTGTGCATCCGACATACCATGGCGTACCGGCTGATCTGGCATGGGAAAAGGCTTTGCTGCAAACGCAACCCGATTGGGGCTGGCTTGTGGATGAGGCCCATGGTGCGCATTTACCGTATGTCAACAGAAACGAAGCGGGCAGCACAGAAATTGCCGATAAGCAAATAATGAGTGCCCTTGCCTATGGCGCGCATGTCGTCGTGCATAGCATTCATAAAATGGGCGCGGGCTTTACGCAAACCGCTGTCCTTCATAACAATCAGCCGACGCTCAGCACGAAGCTGAGTCANGCGCTTCGGCTCCTGCAGTCGTCCAGCCCCTCTTATCTGCTCCTGGCTTCTTTGGACGCCTGGCAGGCTTTCCTTCATCTGGACGGTATAGAGGAACTGCGGCGTACAGAGAAACTGGCCAACGCGGCTGCCGCAGAAATCAGGGCCCTGGGCGACTACCGCTTGTGGACGGATGAAATACCTGCAGGATATCGTACGGATCCAAGAAAAATTACCCTGTCGTCGAGCGCGTTAGGGATACAGGGATTACGCCTGGCGGATATCCTGCGGCTGGAGTATGGCGTCGACGTCGAGATGGCTTCGCCGGATTATGTTCTTTTCATGATTAACATCGGTCACAGCGAAGCGGACGTCGAAAGACTGGTCAGGGCGCTGAAAGAGATCAAAGACAAAAAGAAAGCCGGCAACAAAGCCTTTGCCGGCGATACGGATAAGAGAAACGATATAGGGGGACTTGTCAGCGATGTGTTTCGGAGCGGTCAAAAGCCCTTACAGCCTGACGTCAAGCCCAGAGAAGCTTATTTTATGAGAAGAAGGAAGCTTCGGCTCGATCAAGCGACGGGCTGCTTTGCCGCCGGATCTGTTACGCCGTATCCCCCGGGGATTCCTGTACTTTTTCCGGGGATGGAGATTACGGCGGCATTGGTGGAAACGATACAAACTCTCAAGGAAGAAGGATATACCTGCGCCGGCTTGGTACAGGAAGACGAACACTTATTCATCGATGTTCTTGACGAGAGCTAAATGGATGCCGTTTGGGTGTCTCAATCGCTACAATTGTATACGGTAAATCCGGCTGGGCCTTCCTTTGGCCGAGCTTTTTTTCGTATCCAGTATGAGCGCGTGGCCGCTGCGCAGCAGCGAGTGCAGAAACCGGTTGGCGTTGGCGACCGTAACTTGAAGCGCTTCCGCCAGTTCATGATTGGTTACCTCATTGGTGCCCAGGAATTCGAGAGCGGATCGGATTCGCTGGAGGGTGATGGGCGAAAGGCCTGTCCTGCTGGATAAATAAGACGCGCTGCTGTTTTGTCCGCTGATTTCTGTCGACGACGGGCGGGCTTGCAGAGGAACCATATTGCCGTTTTCGCTGACGAGGCAGCTCATGCCTGATTCCGACGCCGCCTTTCCCGCGTTCAGCGCGTTTATCCTGGCGCTGGCGATATCATGGCCGATACCGTAACCAATACGGAAAGTCAAGCCGATGGTACTGAAAAGGTAATACCCGAGCTGACAGCAACTGAAGTCACTGGTGATTCTTTGTATGACTAAATGGGAAGTCAGGATTTCATAGCCCTGCGACGCAAACTGGATCGTAAAGTTGGAGGTATAGTTCTTGCTGAATTCCAAAAGCGCTTTCTGAATACGGATACTTTCCTGATTGATTTCATAATACTCGCTCAGGATATCTCCGTCGGTAAAGATCATGATGGAAGCAGGCAATCCTTCCCTTTGCTTTTCCAGGCGAATCCGGTTGAGTAGATTTTCGAGGGATTCTTCAATCCGGTATTTCTCCGGATATACAAACATAAAGGGTATGCCTTCCTTCTCCATAAGCGCGGCGACATTGGCAAGCCGGCAGATGATCATGTCATATTTCCCCAACCGCCAATAATCCAAGGCATTTTCTTCGATTTTGTCCTCCATGTTATAAAAATCATCCAGACTGAGATCCTCTAAATAGTTTATGCGATTTTCTTCAAATAGTTCCAGATTGGCCGCCAGGTTCTCCAGCGTACGGACAGCGTCCATACGAATCAGGGAAGTATCCAGAATGACCCTGGAAAAATCGACATTCCTGTTTTCGATAAATATAGCGGACAGCGTCTTGAAATAGTCGACGGAATGCTTATCCAGGAATGCGACGGGTTTTTTTAGTTCTACAGAGGATTGGCGCAGAAATTGATTCGCAGATGCGCTGAATATGCATAAACCCTGATACTGGCTGATCAGCGAAGGGATTATGTCCAAAAGCGAATGCTGTTTGTCAAAAGTGTGTATATCGATATCGCATTGATCACGAAAAGGTGCTATCACCTCTTCAAAAAAGGATTGAAGATAGGGGTAAGTCAATAAAGCGATCTTATTCATACATACTCCTTTTGATGAAAAAGCGCAAGCGTCATCAAACTGGCACTTTTTCGTCCCTCTTTTTCACACTTTGCCTTTTGCTATATTTTATCACTTCAATGATCGGAATGATACTGAAAGCCAGAACTAAAGCGATGAAGAATTCAAGAAGGCTGATGACGGATAATCCGAACAGTTCGCGTAAAGGGGGTATGAAAATCACGCTGCAGGTCAGGATAAGGGTCCATACAAAGGCGCCCCATAGCCACTTGTTGTGCGTTTTCATCGCAAAAATGGAATTGGTCAGGGATCGGGAACCGAAGGCCCGGAAGATTTCGATCAGATTGGTTGTTAAAAAGGCCATCGTCATGCCATCCACGCTTTGCTTTAAGCTCCAGGCGCCGTGTTCGATNCGTTCACCGAAAAAGTAGGAGAAAAGGATCAGGAGGCCCATCAGGGCGCCCTGAAGGATCATGAAACTGCCGGTACCGCCTGAAAAGATTCCTTCTTCCGCCGGCCGCGGTTGCCGCTGCATCAGATCCGCTTCGGCTTTTTCCATACCCAGCGCCAAGCCGGGGGCGGAGTCGGTAACCAGATTAATCCAAAGTAGATGGGCTGCGCTGAGCAGTCTGAAGCCTAACATGGAAGCAAGAAATACCGCTACGATTTCCGCGCAATTGGTGGTCAATTGGAACTGGATGACTTTTCGGATATTGTCGTAGATTTTTCTCCCTTCTTCAACGGCGTTGACAATGGTGGCAAAGTTATCGTCCGCCAGCACCATATCGCAGACGCTTTTGGTCACAGCAGTGCCGGTGATGCCCATGCCGATGCCAATGTCGGCAGCTTTGATGGAGGGGGCGTCGTTGACGCCGTCGCCGGTCATGGCCGTGACCATACCCTTCGCTTTCCAGGCCCTGACGATCCGCGTCTTATGTTCCGGTTGAACCCTGGCGTAAACGCTGTACTTTTCGACGGCTTCCAGAAGCTCCGCGTCGGAAAGGGAGTCCAAGGCCGCGCCTTCGATCGCTTGAGAGACTTCCGTGATGAGTCCCAGATCTTTAGCGATGGCTATGGCGGTATCCTTATGGTCCCCTGTGATCATGACAGGCCGGATCCCGGCGTCACGGCACTCACGGATGGCGTCATACACTTCAGGCCGGCAAGGGTCGATCATTCCGGTAAACCCGATAAAAACCAGATCCTGCTCCAGCTTGTCCGCATCCTGGCTGTCCGGCAGTCTGTCATAATAGCGAAAAGCGGCGCCGAGTACTCTGAGGGCGCGGTCGGCATAGGTCTTTACCAGACTGAAGATCTGCTCTTTATATGCCTCTGTCATCGGTAAAATTTCACCGTCTTGAAAGAAAGCGCTGCTGCGCGAAAGCAGGATCTCGCACGCGCCTTTGGTATATTGGACAAAGCGCCCTTCTTCCTTATGGATCGTACTCATCATCATACGGCCGGAGTCAAAAGGCGCCTCGCCAACCCGGGGATACGCTCTGTCCAGTTCGTCTTTATACAGCGCCATATCATGGGCGTAATTGACCAGCGCNCACTCTGTCGGTTCGCCGGTTGCTTCGGACATNTCCCTNTCGCGCTTGGCGTCACTGCAGAGCGACATCGCTTTNGCNAGGAGCANCGGCNCNNCGGTAAATGTGTCGACAACGGTCATGCGGTTNTGCGTCAGCGTGCCTGTTTTGTCCGAACAGATGATCTGTGTACAACCCAGCGTTTCNACCGCNGTCAGCTTGCGGATCAGCGCCCTGCGCTTAGACATGGCNGTGACGCCGATAGACAGGATAATGGTCGTGACCGCGGGGAGCCCCTCGGGTATGGCGGCGACAGCCAGCGCGACAGCGATAATGAAGGTATCCAGCGCGACGCCGAAAAGCGATTCGCCACTGGGAAAAATAAGGATATCGCGGATTATGCCAAAGAGAAAGACGAACACGCAGATTGCCAGGACGAGTTTGGTGAGGGTTACGGAAAGAGCGGCCAGCTTTTTCTGCAGNGGCGTCTCTTCGTCCTGCGCCTGGGATAAAGCTTCGGCGATTTTGCCNATCTCGGTTTGCATACCAATTGCCGTGACTGCCGCAAGCCCGCGGCCATAGACTACGGTGCTGCCCGCATATACCATGTTGACCCTGTCGCCGAGCGGGATATCGCTGCGATTGTCATGGAGCATCAACAGGTCGATGATCTTGTTTACCGGAACGCTTTCCCCGGTTAGCGCCGCTTCCTCTACTTTCATGGAATAGCTTTCCAGGATGCGGCAGTCGGCAGGTACGGCGTCGCCGGCTTCCAGGAGAACCACATCACCGACGCTCAAGTCTTCACTCTTTATCGTGACGGCTTCGCCGTCGCGCAGGATGCGGCTGGTAGCGGCTGTCATTTCTTTCAGCGCTTCGATCGCTTGCTCCGCTTTCGATTCCTGTACGATGCTTAATGTCGTATTAATCACGACGACAAACAGGATGATCAACAGATCGGCAAAGTTTTCATTCGCGCCTTCGATAAAGTTCTGATACACTGTGGTAGCCGTTGATATGGCGGCGGCGCCCAGCAGCAAAAAAATCATCGGATCCTGTAAGGCTTTTAAAAATCTGTGAAAAAGCGTTTCTTTTGCCGGCTCATCCAGTTTATTCTTTCCGTCTTTCCGCTGACGTTCCCGCGCTTCATCAGAATGCAAACCCTGCGGTGAACTGCCCAGCTCTGCCAGCACCGCTTCTTTTTCCATACAATAAAACTTCATTTGGATTCTCCCTTAAGAATAGACAGCGGAACGGCATAGATTACAAGGGAATTCTCGCGAACGAGATAAAGACGTACCAGAAAAAAAAGCCGGACAGGATAGGGACAAGGATAAGCTTCCACCAGCTCCTCTCGCCAAACAGAAACATACTCAGCAGTATAAACAGGGCGGTAGTTGTCAGGTAGCCCAAGGCTTTGTTCACCAGGCCATAGAGTAAGAGAAGGAAAAAAGCGATGACTTCTGGCCCGATGGTGACCGTACGTCCAAAGACATGCAGAACAAACCTTAAGCAGGGAACAACAGATTTGGGATATTCTTCCGGAAGATTGGCTGTTTCCGTATTTTCCTGTGCTTCATCATTTGAATTAAGTCCTTGAACATTTTTCCCAGCATTCCGCATTTCTTCAATATAATAATATATGCCTGCTAAAAAGAGCAGTACACTTAATACCGCCACATACTGGCCCGGCCCGTGTGCGAGGCCGGTTCTGACGATTAACCGAACGCCCTCAGCGATGCCGAATATACCGAGGACTATGAAAAATAAACCAAAATTAACATATTTGGAAAACATGGAATTCCCACCGTTTCCTATTCTGGATTCACGGCAAAGCCGCTCTTCCATTCCGCTTCGCGGTGCTGCGATCAGTTGATCTTGATTGCTGTAAGGGTATCTGCAAGGTTCAGCACATAGGCTCTAAAATCCTGCGGGCCCAGAAAGTCCGGTATCGCGCTGATCTCGCTGAATTTCTGCTCCGCCTCAGCCCCGGCCATAACCTCAGCCATGGCGTCAGCCAGAATCTGCACCACTTCTTCAGACATGCCCTCAGGGCCGGAAAATCCAACGTGGCCCATGAAGTTGACCGTATCCCAGCCTTGTTCTTTTGTCGTCGCTACATCCGGATAAGCCGGAAACCGTTCCGCACTGGTGATGGAGACCACTTCAAGCTTGCCGGCTTCATAGGTAGAAGCAACAGAGGTGGTGGATACGCATCCGAAATCCACATGACCGCCTGCAATGGCGGTAGCCAAATCCGCGCCGCCGGCGAAGGTAACCATATTCACCGCGGAGGTATCGATACCTTGCGCCTGCATGGCCGCGATAAACTGGGCGGGCGCGCAATCGGCGCCGGCTGTGCCGCCAAGCCAGCCGAATTGAACTTCAGAAGGGTTATTCCGTATAGCTTCCGCGATATCATCCATGGTTTTCCAGCCGGTGTCGGAGGCCGCGGCGAAAACCCAGGGGAAAGACGCGATCCTGCAGATATAGGTCCTTTCGCCAACTTTAAACGGGATATCGCTTCCCCAGGCTTCCGGTATCGCATTGCTACCGTCGGCGTCGCCCAGCAGCGTATAGCCGTCCGCGGCGCCGGTAAGGGCGGAAACCGTACCGGGGATACCCTGTCCGCCGGCTTCATTAATGATATTGACGGTTGCGCCCAGGTTAGCGGAAAGAAGGTTAGCCGCAACGCGGGATACCATATCGGTGCTGCCGCCTGCCGACCAGGGAACGATTACTTCAATGGGTTTGGTTCCCGGATAGGAACGGACTGCCGGTTCTGCCGGCGTACCGGGTGTCGCGGGAGTGGCAGGCGCCGGTGTTGCCGGCGCGGGCGGCGATGATTGCTGGCCGCAGCTTGCCAGGGCAAAAGCGATCAGAAGAAGGAGCGCGGCAAGGAATACAGGTCGTTTTCGGGTAATTTTCATGAGGGGACCTCCTTTTAGGATGTTATTCATCTTAGGATGTTATTCATCCACCGCCGAAGCTTTGATGAACGCAGACACTTTCGTTCTCAAGCTGAACAGGAGAACAACGACAGTTAAAACAAGAAATACAACCGTTATCGGCCTGGTAAAGAAGATAGCGGGCGAGCCCGCGGACATCTGCATGGAAGCGCGGAAATTACGTTCCAGCTGCGCGCCCAGGATAAAGCCAAGGATCAGAGGGGCGGCAGGCCACTGGTATTTTTTCATGATCAGGCCCAAGACGCCGAAGAGAACCATGGTCCAAACGTCAAACATCGTGTTTCTTACAGAAAACGCGCCAATAAAACAAATTGCCAGGGTTATCGGACCGAGATAGCGATAGGGTATCGTAGCCATCCTTGCCCAAATGCCGACTAAAGGCAGGTTGAGGATGACGAGAATGACGTTGCCGACATACATGCTGGCGATGACGGTCCAAGCCATTTCTCCATGCTGCGTAAAGAGCATGGGACCCGGCTGAAGGCCATACATCATAAAAGCGGCGAACAGCAACGCACAGGCGGCGTTTGTGGGGATCCCCAGAGATAACAGCGGGATCAGGCCGGCTTCTGCCGCCGCATTGTTGGACGCTTCCACCGAAGCTACGCCTTCGATGGCCCCTTTGCCGAATTTTTCGGGATTTTTCGATATCTTCTGCTCCGCGTCATAGGCGATAAAGGATATGACAGAGGGCATCATCCCTGGCAGGATGCCGAAAACGATACCGATAACCGTGCCGCGCAAACTGGCCCAAAGGCCTTTTTTCATTTCTTCGCCGCGGGGGATCAATTTTCCTCTGCTGCCTTTATAAATTGTCAGCAAGCCTTCCCCGGCGCTGGCGATAACCTCGGACACGCCGAACAGGCCCATCAGGACAGGAACTACGTCGAGCCCTCTCATCAGATTGACAGAACCGAAAGTCATTCGCTGCCTGCCCGACATGGGGTCCAGTCCGATACAGGCGATAAACATGCCGACAAGAGCCATCAGTATGCCTTTGGACATGCGTTTGCCGGAAACGGCAATTAAGGTAGTAAAGCAAAATAGCATCAGCGCGACATATTCCGGCGGACCGAAGCGCAGGCCGAAATCGGCAAGGGGCGGCGCCAGCAACTGCAAAACGACGATAGCGGCCGTTCCGGCAATGAACGAGCCGATTGCGGAAATGGCTAAAGCTTCCCCTGCCCGCCCCTGTTTCGTCATTTGATACCCGTCGACGGCGGTCAGGACGGAGGAGGCTTCACCAGGGACGTTCAGCAGAATGCTGGTTACAGATCCGCCATACATCGCGCCGTAAAAGATGCCGGCTAACATGATGATGGAGCCGGTAGGGTCCAGGTAATAGGTGATCGGCAGCAGCATGGCCATGGTAGCTGTCGGACCCAGGCCGGGAAGCACCCCGACGATGGTACCGAGAATAGCCCCTAAAAAACAATACAGCAGATTCATTGGGGCAAGGGAGTTCAGCAGTCCGTACCAAAAGTTTACTTCCATCAAGTTTGCATCTCCTTGACGCTGTGGGCGACGTGGCGGCAACTCGCATTTTAATGGTTGTCAGTCAAAAAAAATCCTAACATGAAACCCGTTTTCTGTCAATGTCAAATGCGCTTACACGCCCGCGTTTCACCGGAAACACCGCTTGAAAATGGCTGTGGCAAGAACTGTATATTTATGATAAAATCAATTATTAAAACAGGAGGGCAAACATTATGAAAATGATCATGAGCATAATTGACGATATGGACACATTTTCATTGCTTGACGCCTTATCGGAACGCGGTTTTCAAGCGACAAAGCTAGCCAGCAGCGGCGGTTTTCTCAGACGCGGCAACACGACTCTGTTGATTGGCGTCGAGGACGACAAGAAGGAGGAGGTACTGGGGATTATCGAAAGGATTTGCATGCCCCG
>JGI24702J35022_10002213_pt1 | contig 11961 bp, 13 predicted proteins | sample TergutTh196P4_FD_35022 | JGI IMG/M metagenome (IMG submission 35022)
TTGTTAGGGGTTTTTTTGTTGTGGTGTTTTTGGCTTTGCGTTTGTATTTTAAGATTTTGCAGCGGTTGCGTGAGAGGGGTTTGGTTGGTGTGGTGTCTGTTNGGGAGGTTTTGTTTGTGTTGTCTAAGGTGCGTGTGGTTGTTGAGGTTTGTGGGCGGGAGTNTTTGTGTGTTTTGCCTAAGAGGNCTGAGGAGGTTTTGGAGGTTTTTTCTGATTTGCTTAAAATTCCATAGGGGTAACTTTGGAAAGTTACGGTTATAAAACGTTTTATTGTTTCATGTTTATTTCAGCATCAGCTTGCTGATAACATTGTCTTTTATGAAAAATATTTCTTGAATGTATTTAGCTCGCGTGATTATACAAACACAAACATGCATATACATTATGATTTGTTAAGCAAAAACAACAAAAAAATTTAATTTTTAACGAAAAATGAACCGGCCAAAGATACATTTTTACGAGAGCTAAATACATACTTTAACTTCAACTTGTATCAAATGTTAAAAATAAACATGTGGTTGCTATTCATCAGGTTCCCACTACTGTAGTGTTTTACAACATTTTTACACACATACAACGTTATCATTACTTACCATTTTTCACAACCAAAAAAATTGCAGAAAAACAACTATAGCTGTTTACAAATGAAAAATAACACTACATACTCATGATGAGTAGTAACAATACGTGTTCAATATTCAACAAAAACATGTTTCAACTATTCAGTTTCAACCCAAATCTAACAGCTCACACTGTTTTTACACATTAAAACTAACTATGTAAATATATAGATTCATAATGGTTAAAAACTCATAAAAACACATGAGCTAAATTCATACAAAAATAAAAAAAAGTTTTTATCGTTTTTTAACAGATTTGTTTTCCACAATGAGTGCAAAAAACTGCGCCAGCTGAAACAGAAGTGCCACAGTTTGGACAAAAATTAGGCCCGTTTGTATTTGGCACTGATTCAGTTGAAGTTGATTGTGTATTTGGAGGTAGCGTGCAACTGTATGCTGATTTAGTTGGGCTTTCTTTGAGTGAGAAGAAAGCAATAGTTAAGAGTATGTACGCAATGAAAACCAAAACTACACCAAAACCTATTATTATTGTTAGTATTGCACCAAACCAAAGAAACGTCCCTGCTGTGTAAAATAATTTTTCGCCTGAACGGTCACCTAGTGTGTCGAAAGCTTTTCGTAGGTTCGTTGCCATTAACAACATAAAAACGAATGCTATGATAAGTAAAACTATTGTAGCCATAATACCAAGAATTATGCCGCTAACAAAACTTGCAATGCCACCACCATAATAACCGGCTCTAATTACACTATACCAAACAACATCAAGTGTAGCAACAGCACAAATTACCCCGATTACGCCAAAGATTATACCTTTAAGTACGCTATTAAATATGTTGTCATCTTTGTAGTATTCAGATAGCCCTTTCATACCTATAAAAATAAGGATTGCACCAATTATATTTACACCCGGAATTATCATCAGTAAAGAACCAATTGCAGTTAAATTTTTGCTTAATTCGAAATCGCCCATTTTATTTTTACCTGACGAGAGGTATACACATTCTCAAATAATAACTTATTGCTGTTTCAAATTTTGTATGGTGTCCAGAAATTATTTCGCCATCAATATTTTTTTGTTTTTCATGTTTTTTCACCATTCAAACAATTTTGCCACCAAACCCAACCAAACCCAGACCACCACTTACAAACAAACGACAAACTATGAGTCTACACAATATTGAAATTAAACAACACATGCAGCTTCTCCTCACTATACCACACAACAAACCCAACATGTCTAAAAAATAGCCGAAACTATGAACAAAAATTAAAAACTAACAGCTCCGAAATATTTAAATGATAAAAACATAAAAATGTTTCTAAAACACAAACTTTTAGAATCGTTTGCAACAACAAAAATTCTGTGACCTATTTTTCAGACAGACTCCCACGCGAAAAGATCTAAAACCCTGCAAATCACCAGTCAGTGGTTTACCCGCTAACAGGTTAATTCCCAAAGTTTCCAATTCTCTTAAAACCCCAACTCGCACTGACTTATCTAAAATAGTCGAACTGTTTATGAAAACGTTTGGAATAGATGAAATCAAATTTCTTCTTCATCAATACCCAATTCTTCCAACATTTGCTTATGGGTATGGACACGACCTTCAGCAATGTCCTTTTCACCCTGCTCAATATCCTTCATTAACTCTTTATCACTCAAAATCTCCAAAGCCTCCCTTAACGACTCAACCTCTAAACGAAGCTTGGGAAACTCTTCAACAACTGCTTTAATACTCTTCTTTTCTTTCTCGGTGAAAACAGCTCCAACCATCTAAAACACCAACATTAATGACACTCTACAAAATATTGAGTTTCCTAAACAACAATTCTTTACCATTTACAGAAATGCACACGCGGTTTCTGTTTCTAAATATGTATTATTCATGTTTTGAAGGCGGAGTTTTTGTTGACATTAGTTGCAATGAATGCTATTTGATTGGTGAAAGTGGTGTCCAAAAAAGGTAAGACAAAAAAGAAACAACAGAAGATGAGAATTAACTATAAGTCTCCTAATATGTTTTGTTATAAATTTAATATAATAGTTGATTTGTATGAATGTTAACAAGTTAAGGCATAAAGTAAATCAGGTCATGTAAAGTTGATGACCACGACTGGTGTGGTTGTTCCTGTGGATGTTATGCAAAAAATTGGCGTTTTGACCAAGAATTATGAAAAATGGTGTAACGGTAAGGTGGATTATTTAGAGTTACGGCGGTGTCTTACAAGGTGTTGGTCATGTCATGGATTGGCTCATTTGTTTTCATACTTTTAGTGTTGTTTGGAATTTTTAAAACGTGAGGAAGGGAACCACATACAGAGGGATAGTGCTCCGGCCGGGATTCGGACCCGGGTCTTCGGCTCGAAAGGCCGGAATACTTGACCGGACTATACTACCGGAGCATCTAAAGGCGAAGCATCAAGCAAAATATAACTTCATATGAATAAACTTTGCCCTTCTAAAATTGAGCTTTCAGTTTTTAGTTTTTTGTTGTTTGATTTTTTTGGGTTTGAAGAGGAATGCTGTTATTTGTTCAACTAGTTTTATTTGGTTTTGTTGGGTTTTTTCCAGTTCTGTGATACGTTTTTCTATATCTTTTGTAATGTTTTTGTTTTCAATACGGTTTGCACTACGAAACATGAGCATCATTTTGAAAACTTCTGAAATAGCTTTTTGTTGTTCTTCTATAGGTGCAGGTTTTACACCTGTACAAATAAGAATTAAATCAATGTAATGTTCTTTTATTTTTAATTCAGCATTAACCGATGGGTCTTTAATGAGTGCAATGTTTAATGGATTTTGTTTGCCTAATTCACTGGCAGTGGGGAAACGAATTATGATGTCTCCTCTTATCCATGATGTAATAAATTCGTCAACGAAACTGTGCACATCTTCTTCACTGTAAAGTACAGTTGATGGCTCAGACTTCTTTTTTATTTGAACACGAAGTATTTTGTCTTCAGAATTTTTGTTGTTTTGTGCCATTTTGTTTCCTTCCACTGTAAATACATTGTTAACTCATTTTAAGCATGACTAGTATATAAGAAAAGCATACATAGATCGTTAAAAAGAACTTTTTGTTTCATAGGGAATATTGCCTATGATTTTTACTGTTGCTTTTTCAACTGATTCACGATTTTGTACATCAGTGTAGACGCGGATGATATTCATAAAACCTTTAAGTGTCTCAAAAATTTTTGAGCTGTCACTGAGTTTTTGTAAGTCGCGTTTGCCTTTTGTGTTTTTAGTGAATACTGGAATTTCTGTAGATTCCACCATAACTGCTTTATGATATGGAACTGAGGGTACTGTTGGTACGTCGATAATTACCTTTTCAAGGTCTACATTTGCTTCCTTTGCAATTTCACTTCTAATTTGTATGCGATAGTTTTCTTTGCCAAACAGGTTAGTTGCCATATCGTCTTTCTCATAGTATGTACGTTCATAGACGCATTTTAGCATTTTACGGCGTTCCAAATTTTCTATAATGGTATGGGATGCTTTACATTTTTTTAATGCTGCCCAAACAGTATAATCGTCAAGTTGTAAGTATTCTTCGGGCGTTTTAAACGATGTTAATCCTAACTCGTCATTGGCTTTGTCCATGGCGTCTGCAAGCATAATTTGTGCTGCTCGTCCCATGCGGTGGAAATATATACTTTTGAAAGATTCAATGCGTGCAATCATGAATGCTTCTAAAGCTGAAAGCGCACCCAGTTCAACAGCCAAATTTTCGCCTAGAATGTCAAGAGCATGAATTAGTCGATAGACATCTATAAAGCCATATTCAGCACCTGTATGATATGTGTCTCTTAAAATGAAATCCATTTTATCAACATCAACAGCACTACTTATTATTTGGTCAAGAAACGCTTTTTCGGGTTTGTGCATTTTTCCTACTGCAAGTTTGCCCGTTTCAGCAGGGGTATATCCTATTTTAGAGAGTTCGTCTGCTATTTCGCTTTTTTCAACAATCCATGATGTTATGTCTTCATGAGTTTTTTGTAAATTTTTAAGCAGTAAATGTTCAAAGATGTGTGAAAAAGGACCATGCCCGCAATCGTGCAGTAATGCGCTAATTCGTGTCATGTCTGTTTCTTCTTCAGTGACTTTTTGGGAGATGTGTGGGTTATCTAAAGTGTTGCCTGCTAAGAACATTACACCAATGCAATGTTCAAAACGTGTGTGATTAGCTCCTGGATACACGTATTCGGATCCTGCTAGTTGTCTTATTCTGCGTAGTCTTTGCATTGGATATGTATCAATTATGTTTTTTTCTGCTTGTGTAATGTACACGTAACCGTGTACTGGATCTTTAATTTCTCCCCAGTAAGCTTTTGGCATAACATTGCGCCTTTTTTGTTTATAAACTATCTTTATGTATGGTTCCATATAACGTTTAATACTGAATTTGGACAATTAATGGTTAAGGGTAATTATTTGTATTAAATATTTTAAATGAATTGTATAGGCAATTAAAATTGGCGTGTAGGCTATTGGCTAACTTTATGATGTTGGTTGTTTTGGGTTTTGGTTGTTTACGTAATTGTTTATTTTTTGTTGGTTTTTTTGTTATGTAGTGTGGTCTTTTTTGTTTAGTGGTTGTGTTGTTTGGTGTTTGTTTTTGTGGTAATTGTTTAATAGACTTTAGTACTCATTGTTGTTTTCCTTTTTATTTGTGTAGTTGGTGTTTTTTTGTGTTTTTATTTGTTTATTTTGATTGTTTGATGGTGTTTATGTAAGGTTTAAAAATACAAAAAATATAGGTGTTAAAGTCCAACATGTTTAACATGGGTTTTTATGAATTTTGTAAATCTAATTTTCAAGTTACCTGACTATATTGTCTATTTTTTACAGTTTGATGGGTGAAAGAGTTTAGTCTTCTCTCCATTTGAACAATTTTACTGCCAAGATGAAGATGACTAAAGTTATTATGCCTAATACTGCAATATCTATGAGTGCATTTGGTATGTTGTTGTAAACCATGACATTGTTTAGGCCTTCTGTAACATAGAATAGTGGTAGACCACGTGCGATGATTTGTAGATATTCTGGCATGGTACTTATTGGGAAAAATGTGCCTGCTAAAAACATCATTGGAAAGGTTACAATGTTGCCTATGACACCTGCTGTTTCTGGATTTTTAGCTATTGTGCCAACTAACATGCCTAATGAAGCAAATAATGTTGGGCCTAAAATCATGAAAGGTATTAACCATGGTGATAGTGTGACATGTGCTCCGAAAGCGAAAACTCCTACACCAACCATTAGTAAAAAGCCTGCTACTGATAAAACAATGTAAAACAGTATTTTAGCGATTAGCCACTCCATTTTTGTTAGAGGTGTTAACGATAATTGTTTGAAGAGTTTATTTTTCTTGTAATCTGAGGAAATGTTGACTAATGAAAACATTGGGTTTGTTAGAATGGAGAAACCAATTAAACCTGGAACTAAAAAATCGATGTATGCTGTTTGTGTTGTGCTGACGGTCGCTGAAGTTAGACCTATTATCATGGTACCGTTGAAATGTTGTAAATTAAAGTAATTGACATACCCATTAATAGTTCCACTGACAATATTGCTTGTGCTGGATGCTGGGCTTCCGTAAACTGTAACATTAACTTGTTGTCCTAATATGTAGTTTTCTGTGAAATTTGTGGGGATAATTATGCCGTCTGACGCTGAATGTGAAGATAGAAAGTCCTGAAAATTTTCTGAAGTATTTACTGTAATAACTCTAATTGTTGTGGATTCGTTTAAAGCTGTAAGAAAATCATCACCAATATTTTGTCCAAAAGCTCCTGTATCTTGGTTTTGTGTGTAAACATTTATTGTTCCTGTTTCTCCACTGAAAATGGCTCCAAAAATCAGAATTAAGATAACTGGAAAAATTAAACCAAAGAATAACCCAAATTTGTTTCTCAAATAACCTACACTAAATACTTTGAAATCTGCATAAATACGTTTACTGCTAACCATGGTTAACGGCGTCCTTTTTTGTTTGTTTTCTGTCCTGCGTCTTCTTGTTCATCAAACGGTTCTTTTACTAGATTTATAAATACATCATCAAGACTGTCTTGTCGCGTCTGAATTTCGCCCCACGGCATTCCTGATTGCTCAGCAGCTGCTAACGCCGCTAACATGTCTATTTTCTTTTTTAAGTGTATAATAATTTTTTCTTTAGCTTTATTGTATTCTACCTGTAGTTCAGTATTTTCTTCAATGTACTTGGCAAGTTGTGGGGTTCCTTGAATTTCTAAATGCTCACCTGAACCATGTTGTTGAATGATTTCTTCAGTGGTGCCCATGGCTACAATGTGACCATGATCCATAATGGCTACTCTATCTGAGAGTTGTTGCGCTTCATCAAGATAATGAGTAGTTAAGATGATTGTTTTTCCCTTTGTTTTTAATTTACGGATGACTTCCCAAATAGCACGTCTAGCGTTAGGATCTAATCCTGTAGTAGGTTCATCAAGAAAAAGCAGTTCAGGTGAATTTACAAGTGAAAGAGCTAGCCCAGTTTTTTGTTTTTGACCTCCTGAAAGGCTTTCAAAAACATGCATTTCCATGTCGTCAAGTAGAACTTCTTTTAAAATTGCGTCAGCATCAATTTTAACATTAAAAAGTGTTGCATAATATTTAATTGCTTCTTTTGGAGTGGTTTTTTCAAAAAAAGTAAATTCCTGTGGGATCACTCCAATTTTTTTATGAATTTCATAACCGTTTTTCCAAGGGTCTAATCCAAGAATTTTTACTTCGCCGCTGTCACGTTCACGAAGTCCCTCCATTATTTCTATGGTAGTAGTTTTTCCTGCACCATTTGGGCCAAGCAACCCAAAGACTTCACCTTGTTTAACAGTGAAAGAGATGCCGTCAACTGCTTTAAGGCTGCCATAACTTTTCTTTAGGTCTTTTATTTCTATGGGAAACATTTTTTTGCTCCTTTAGTTTGTGATTGGTTCTTCCTACTTTTGGATGGGTCTTGATTATTTTGCCAATATATATTATATGCGTTTTTGTTATAGGTTATTAAATGTGTTGATAACCATATTTCAAAGGGTTGGTTAATAAATATCTTGAACTATTCGTTATACTATTTACGGTGTTTTGTCCAAGTTATTTTTGAATTAATCCAAATATAGCGTATTTATGTTACAATTCGGCTTAGCTAAAACAAAAACAGGCAAAAATTTTACACGTTTTGCAAAGAATTTCACTTGTAAGAATCATAATTTTTTGCCATGTTTGTGCATATACAGGGGTTTGGTAGAAAGACTCTTTTTTTGTATGTTAGTTTTTGATGTATGCGCAAAAATGTGTGGTTGTATTGAAAAAATGTGGATGGTCATTAGTTTTAATATGCATGTTGTATGTGCATAAAGCCATGTAGAATTTAGTTTTTATATATTTTCGTTTAAAATACGATTTGTTGTGTTTTTATTTATGTTGTTTACAATCATCATAACAAGTTCTTCAGGGGAAATATATCTCGGACCCTGCTTATGAAAAATCCTAAATTCTGCTATTTTAACTGCAAAATTAACTCTTAACATATAATAATCAAATTTTAAAGCTGACTTTTTTTGAGCCACATACCTGTAATAACGAATAACACAAAAAAAATCCAGCATAGTTTGTCCAGTTTTAAGCGCACTTAATGTTTGATCAATTTCTTCCTCATCAAGAAAATTAAAACCATCTCCCTCAGCTATACCAAACTCAAAAATAACTTCACTGTTTGGAATAGTAGGAATAGAAATTTCTTCAAAACAGAATGACTTTCTATTTAAATTTTTAAAAGTATCAATAAGCTCTTGTTGAAGCTGCTTACTATTAAGCATTGAAGAAAAAATTTTAAAAAAATGAACATTAACAGGGAAATTATCATATTTACCAAACATTAACAGACCCAGTTATGTTTTAATTTTTATTTTTCTAATTTTTTCTAAACTATTCAACACTTCTGAAAGGGCAATACTCAAACTTTGTACTTCTTCAACATCTTCAGCTTTCTCGATTTTATCTTCAAGCACTTGAATCTTTGTTAGAAGTGTATTTTCAAGTTTATCATAAATCGTATTTGTTTGTGATGTTGTTTGGTCTTGTGTTTGCTCGCCTTCCTTTACAACTATTACTTTTTTCTGATCTTGTTCACACCAAAGTGTACCATCTTTGAATCTAAATAAAGGTGAAGAACACGCTGGGCATGAAAGATCTGTTAATGTTACCCCTTGCCGTAGCAAGTCTGCCATACGTTTTATTGCTGTATCATCTTTGTTTGGTTGCAAATAAGCACCTCAAAGTTAAATAAGTGTCAAAAGCTTATATAACTTAGTTGTTGTGTTTTTTGTCATTAAAAAGGGATTTATATGGTGCGGAAGAAAAAAGCTGAGGAGTATGAGGCTAAAATTCAACAAGCTTTAAGTGTGCTTAGTGAGGTTTCAGAGGACAGTACTACACCACGAAATATACGGCGTGCTGCCAAAGATGCAATGAATGAATTACAAAGTCCAAGCTTTACTCCAGCTGTAAGGGCTTCAAATGCAGTATCCCTGCTTGATGAGATTCTACAGGATCCAAACATGCCTCCGTATACACGTGTGAAACTCTGGAACGTTATGAGCTTTATAGAAGCTATAAAAGATTAAATTTTTCCCTAAAACTATTTTTTCTATATTTTTTGTCTGATTGTTATTTATCAAATTTTAAAATAGTTTTTACACAAAGTTTACAGTAACTGTTTTTTTTATTGGTTATTGTTTGTATATCAGAAGATTAATATTCAGCAGAAGCATATAGCATTATTTTTTACTTATAAATCACTATATACAATTTTTTTCTATAGAATTATTATTTTTGAAATAAATAAATGAGAATAAATATAATAATGACCTATTTTGCTGTAAACACACTAACAGTTGGAATCTGTTAAGTAGTGCCTCTTAGAGCTTGTTGATAATTAATTTGACTGTTTAATTCTGTGTAGAATGAATATTAGACCTCATCAGAATTTATAAATAGTGAGAAATTGTCTAAAAACCAGGTTACAAAATTTTTTGTATTACACATAATTCTAAAAAATTTATATTTTAGAAGTATCTTTATGTTTGTGGTGTTTAAATATTTTTGACATACAGTTTTTAATTTTGACTCATAACTTCGGTAGTTTTCAGACAGTCTGAGAGTGTTTTTTGTGTGTTGATTGGGTGTTGTGTTGTGTTTTGTAGGTGTATGTTGTAATTTGGTGTTTTATTGTTGTAGGTGTGTGAAAGTTTGAGAGATTGTATTTTGTGATTTTGTAAAATTTTAGCTATTAATGGGTAATAGTGTTCTTGTTTTCTTGATAATCAGTTTGATTGACAGATTTTAGAACGGACATGTTTGTTGTTTATGTTGGTTTTTGTTTGTTTATTGTTACCAAAAGATTATTACATTTGGGTTGTTTGTTTGTGTGTGAATGTTTATGCCTCTTGCCTTTATTATTGGAACTGCAGGTTCAGGGAAAAGTTTTTTCACAGCAGCATTTAGTGAGTGGTTAAAGATGTCCAAACAGGATGTTGCTGTTGTTAATCTTGATCCTGGAGCGTTAAAGTTACCTTATTCACCTGATGTTGATGTTCGTAATTATGTTGATGTTGGAAATTTAATGGAAACGTATGGTTTGGGTCCAAATGGCGCATTGATTATGGCAGCTGATCTTATTGCGGACGAAATTGAAAATTTAACTCGTGATATTGAGTCAACTAATGCTGATTTGGTGCTTGTGGATACGCCTGGACAGATGGAATTGTTTGCTTTTAGAGCAAGTGGACCTTATATTGTAAATGAACTTACGCGTGACCCTAAAGCATTGATTTATCTTTTTGACGCCGTGTTTTCTATTAACCCATTGAATTATGTTTCAAACATGTTTTTGTCAGCGGCTGTTTACAATCGTTTCTTTCAGCCTCAATTACACGTTTTATCAAAATATGATTTGGTTCCTAAGAGAGATGCTAAAGCAATAACTGATTGGTCTGCCAGCCCAATGGCTCTTGAGGATGCAATTGAGGCAAAACTTGAAGGATCGAAACGTGTTTTTAGCCGAAATATGATGAAGGCCATAAATCAGTTAGGTATGAAATTCCTACTTATGCCTGTTTCTTCAAAAACCAATGAGGGTATGACTAACGTTAACACAGTGCTTGAACGCATATTTACAAGCGGTGAAAAATATACAACATAACCTGTTTTTATAGGCTTAGCGTTACAGTTATAAATATTGTTTGTGCCAGTGACACCACATCGCAACAATTTGATGATTCCGCCAACATATCCAATGCTTAACAGTTTTCACAGTTTAAACAAAACACACACAAAACCACAAAAACACACACAACACCCTACTTAACCATACAAACCACGCTTTTTTTGTATGTGTTTAGCTCGCGTGAACATACATACATAAACACATGTGTGTTGTCATGTTCGCTGAACGGAAAATAACATAAAAACTTTAATTACAACTTAAAACAAGCAAGGGAAAACTCTTTTTTCACTAAGAGCTAAATACATACCTTTTTTGAGAGTTTTCACTTATAGAAGATGGTGCTATTGTTTGAATTTGAGTGAAAACCTCGAGTACTGTCAAATTTTTCCACAGATTTAAAAAAGTATCAACCACCATTCACATTTAGAAACCACTTTTACTCTACACATAAACCGCCATAAATAATGACGAGTGTTACTATTATCCTGCTCAATACTTTTGATATACAGTAAATCGCCGTTTTGCAGTCTACTTGCAAGCAACTTATACGCCGAACGGTCAAAATCCCTGCCCGATTGCTTGTCCACAAAGATATTATGCAGCGGTATATGCAACTCATTCATTGCAAAAATTTGTCTGCCGTCATTTTGCTCTTTACTCGAAACCCAAACATATTCATATATTTCCATTACAATCACCTCTTTTTGCCTTTACCACAACATCAATTATCGGTCGTCAATATTTTTCGGGCAAAAATTGACTTTTTATGAAAAACATATTATAAATTAAACATAATTAAGTAATGGGATGTGGCAAAATGCCTGACGATATAGCGGAAAATCAAAATAAAATCGTGTTATATTCTACTGAAAACGATAACGTAAATGTAGATGTCTATTTTCAGGACGAAACTTTTTGGCTTACCCAAAAAGCTATGGCGAACTGTTTAATGTTGAAGCGCATACCATACATACCATTTACACGAAATTTATAAAACAGAAGGATTAGAAAAAAATTTCAACTACTCGAATTTTTCGAGCAACTCAAAAAGAAGGTAATCGCAACGTTGAAAGAGACTTCCAATATTACAATCTTGATGTTATAATCGCTGTCGGTTATCGCGT
>JGI24702J35022_10002214_pt1 | contig 11959 bp, 9 predicted proteins | sample TergutTh196P4_FD_35022 | JGI IMG/M metagenome (IMG submission 35022)
TACGAATCAAAGCCGGGATAGAAACGATACGACTATTGGCTTTTCCCATATAACGGGCTTTGTATTCCTTTTGAGAAAAAACGATACTCAAAAAATGTATCGCGTTGCCTGTTACTTCGTGAAGATATGCAGCAAACTTCGAATCATCCTGGTCGTCGGTTGGAGAAAACCAAGCATCTTTTTCTGAAAACGGGTGTGTATGGCATTGGATAATAGTATCTACATCCACCCTTTCATAGATTTCGGTCAATATGTACTTGATAAAATCTTCATGAACTTGAAGGTGAGATAGACTACGATCATTATACAAATCAGATGCGGGAAAAACCGATTCCACGACAGTAAAAACTGTTACATGCCCCGCCTGCTGTCGTTTTGCAAGCAAAACCGCAAAGCATTCTCTAGAAGAATCACGTAACATTGCATTACGCAACCTTGCCAGACCCTGATTCTTGAAACGAACATACACTTTATGTTCATTGGCGTTCTTTTTATACGTCATAGATGTTTCGGAAAATAAAAAAATGGTTCAACCGTTGTGGCTACTGGGGCATTCCCATTCCGTGGCAGACCACCCGTTTTTGCATCCTATTGCAATCAAAGGACTTACGAAAAACAACTTGCATTTTAATTGAAACGCAAAACGGCGTTTCAAATTTGCCGACTCAAAATGTCCTAATTCCCCCCAATTAACAATTCGTTTCAGCCTGTAATTTATGGGGCTCGCGCAAAATGATCCGGGATTGGAATATTTGTACACTGCCACGGAATGGGAATGCACCCTTGTGGCTACTTGGGCGTTGTCGAACAATTGTTTTTGAGGCATAACTACTTGAATAAAAGAGGTTATAAAAAATTTTGCGAATTTTCAAGAAAATATGTGTACAATAACGTTTTGGAATGTGCCGAAAAACACGGCACTTGACAAAAAATATTTGTACTTTTATTTTCTTAAAAACTGCCCAAATTTTGATGCAAGTCGTTTAATGTCAAATGGTTAAGTTGCCGTTTTAATTGTTCGACAACGCCGGCTACTTGTCTTACCTTGGATCTGTTAATACAACACTAGCATTTGAGATAAGTGATGCAAGGTTGTCGCCATTGCGCCAATTGCTAACGCGTTGTATTGGTGCCGGATTCCACTTACCCACGCGTACATGCGAACAAAACCACACCCAACCTTTGCCAGCAAGATTTTGCAATAAATCTGCTGGCACTCCGTAACGTCCTTCTACTCCACCTTCAAAAAGGTGCGCTGCCTCAGGTGGCACCTGCAATCTGCGAGGCAAATAGAAACCGACTGGTGGTAATTCTGGATACTGATCAGGAAATATGATCATCAAGTCAGTCGTGAGTTGGTTTGGATTGACTCGTTTCCATAGACTCGGCAGAGAAAAATGATGAAAAACAATACCACTCCACGCAACGTCTTGAGCCGTAAATGCCTCTCCACATATCCCTTTAGTTTTAGATGTTGTAACCCACGCCACCTGCTCTTGAATAAGGCGTTTCTGCCAATCCGCCCTGGTACCATTGAACGTCATAACAGCAGCACCTTTGTCAGCAGGCTTGGCAGTGTTGAATATGGCATTCGGCTTAGAACGTACAGTGTCCGCTCTCTCCACGACTCTGCTGTCGCCTGTGTCGGGGTCATAATGCACGACTTCTTGCTCTACCCCGCCACCAAGCATAGCGGCGAGTTGTGCTCCCGTCATTGGTGCGCCTGGTGTGTTTGGTGTTTGTGAACTATTGCTCATTGTATTTTTCTCCTTTAGATAGAGTATGGGGTTACGGGTAACGATTTGTTTGTGGTCAATCCACTTTTATTCGGCTAATTGCATCGGACGCCAAATCCAAAGCAATACGGTTAATGCAACCCTGCGGTTGATCCCCGGAAAAATTGGCAATTTCGACGTGTGTATTTGTCTCTCTCACAAGGTAGTCTATTGCGTGTCTGATTTCATTATTGACTTCGTTATTGACAAGGACGATAATTTGTGGTTCAAATTCATAGGAATTTTTTACCATGTCCATTATAATTTCAAAACCGAGCGAGGTGCGGCTTTCATGTTCACAGATAATGGTTTTGACAACATAACCGTCTCCTCCCAATCTGGTCTCAATGTCCTCGATTTCATGGACACATTGCAGTTTATTTGTCATTACATAGGCAACTGCATAGACAAGTTTTCGTCCCACTGATTCACTCGCAAGCCAATCAAGCAATTTGCGATAATTAATCGTAATTTGTTGTCTCTGGCAAGCCGCTGTAATGCTGCTATAATCCAGAAACACGGCTACTCTTGCTAACATAAAGTTTGACCTCCAAAAGTTATTTCCAATTGCCAAGCACATGCCCCGCCGTTTAACAGTGGCAGGATTGTGCTATTTTCCCATCTCCTTCTCTTTGACGATCTGCTTTTGGACGCAGGTGTCGCACTTTCCATACTTGTAATACTGTTCTTGCGATATTAGCGTACCGCAATCTTTACATCGGGTCGTGTGGGTCTTTTTTTCGTCGCTCATTGTTTTCTCCTTTCGAGGGTTGCGAGTGCGCAGACGGAGACCGCTGGTGACTTGTCGACGTACTCTCATTTGTCAGCCGAACACATTGCTCGGATGTTTCCATTGGGAACTTTGCAGGAATGGACCGAACGGTTTTACGCTCCTGACGAAGCGACGAGACGGCAACAAGAGATGCCCATGAACGGGAACACCACGCCAGTTAGAAGACGGAATAATCCCTCCGACCAAAGAGGTGCATTACTGAAAGGCGTAATGCTGATTTTTACCGCATGTTGTACGCGACGCTCCCCTAGCGGGAGCAACGCAACTTTACAACATATCGATAATTTTCTACCCGGTTGCCCGGTGGTCTGTAGAAAATTGCCGCTCGCCGAAGCGATTCTAACTGTTTGTTGTCGTACTCGATATACAGTTCGGAACAAAGTCCGACAAACTATTTTCTCAAACGGTTTATCGTCTCCGACGGTTCAAGAAAATAAGTATGACTCCTCAATTTTATCCCTGCCATCACAATGTACAAGCCCCCCACCAAAAAAAGAAAAACGCCTTCGAAAACGGGGGAATGCTACCGATGCAGAGCGTTCAACTCCGGTACATCTCCGCCGGTCGCAGTTCGGCGAACGTGCCCCGCTCGAAAAGATGCCGCCGGAGTTCGAGGCAGAAATGGCATTTGCCGATATACCCGGCGGCGTCAGGTTCAAACTCTGGAGCGTGCTGCTTCCACGCCTCGACGGGGCCGCTGTCGCACAATGCCATAAAGAACGGTGCCGCCGTTTCATCGACGGTCGGATGCAAATCGCCGACGGTTGCAACGGAAATACCGGGACAACCGCCCGTGAAAAGGTTGCCGTGTGGGTCGACGTGAAAATGCGAGGTCGAACGGAACGTGCGACCACATGCATCGCCGCTGAATGTTTCAGGCGGATGCCGTCGTAGACCGTCGGTCAACCGCCGCGCCGCTCGACCACAAGGGTTCAGGTATGAATGAAGTTGCCAGAGCGTACCATCATTCGGGGTAATACCGAACAACCGGCAGGATTCGTGGAGCGGATATTTTCTATCGTGATCCGGCAGACATTCCATCAACTGTAGCACCTCGCTGGTCCAAACGAAGGCACCGCCGAAGACCTTGTGTGCCGCCCGGACCGCCGTTTTCGTGACGTTGAGCGGAATGAACTCCAGATGGAACAATGATGCACTGATGAGGACTCCCGGCAGTCCGGCATCACGCAATCGCTTGAAACCATCCGTCGCGGTCTGATCGTTAGCACACCATCCGCCGTTGGTTTCCAGATAATCGATCCGTACACCATGCTTGATGGCACTGCGAACGGCATAGAGTAGACGGTCGAAAAACAGCGAGCATTCGCCGCCGCCGAAGTGAATGCCATCGAGCGAACGTTCCTTCGACAGAGCCGCCATCGTGCGGTCGATCATCTCTTCGCTCATTGCCTCGTCGGACGATTTTGGTGAACAACAATAGAGGCAATGCCGACAGGCGTTGTCGCACTTGTACGTCAGCATTACGCCACCGCTATGCAAAGGAGGAACGGTGAAACTCATACGTTGTATTGTGAGCGATTTTTGCGACTTGCAAGGGACGAGCAACCATAGAGGTTGTCTCTTTCTGCCGCTATTTCCCCCGGCGTTTTTGGTTGACAATGGACCCGGCGTTGAGTTCGTCCAGTTGTTTCATCAAACTCTCATCAAACTCCCCTTGCGGCGGTGCGTTGCTCGAATTTCCGCCATCAACTTCGGCCAATCGGCGGCTCGGCCCAAGGTTTCCAGCGTTTTGCGGACCTTGCGGAGCAATCGAACCGCCAGCGGATAATTGCGAGTCGCTTCCACTTCGTGTTCCGCCAAGTCTCGGTAAAGACGAAACGCCCGTTCAGGATTTGGAGGATGTTTTCTTGCGGGGCATGGCTGCAAAAGGAAAAAATGGCAAATACAAAGTAAACTATTCTATCCTCTGGTCGGCATGAGGGCAATGCCCCGCAATGATTTTTCAGAGCGTTTCGCGTTGAGCCTATTTGTCACTTGACCGTCCATTTTCAAAACAATGTTTCCATTGTTTTTGATATGTAACCAACACGCTCCGTTTTCGGATGGTCAGTGCGATAACATCCGTTAATGCATAACTGAACGTTTTAGAGGCATCGCCGCCAAAACAATGGCATAATTCATGGCAATAGGTTGCAAAGGCTTCCATGAAACGATCCGCTCTCAGCAATCTTTTTTGAATTTCAATGCGACGAATAGAATATCGGATTCGATAACCGCTTCGGTTTTTCTTCTTCTCTTTATTCGCAATGAGGTGAGCCGTCCCATCATGAACGGATGATTCATTATGAATCACCAAACAATGAGGAAATTCAAAAACGAAATCACCCAGAACATCTTTTGCCGCGTTTTGAAGAATCTCCAGGGCTTTTACTTCATCGCCAAGCGGCTCTCTTGTAACATTAAAACCTCCGGCAGCCTCGCAAACATCAATGATGTTTTCATATCCAAGCAACGAAAAATTTTCTTGAACGAGTATCAATTGCGGCTGATTGATTCGTTGCCACTCCTGTGCAATACTTCGGCGAGATTCCATCATTTTGCTTGTCGGTCGTTCGCAGACTGCCAGGTGTGGATTCTGTGTGCGAAACCGTCGAACAACGTTCTCGTCCAATCTTATACGAAGAATCAATTTCCGAATCGTCGCATACCATGACTCGATGTCCTTTCGGGAGTCCGGATAACTGTACCAGTATTTTCGCAATGAAGTCAAAAGAAACATCGCTGCGTGCGGCGGCATGCTGTAACTCAAGTCGATTATCGCATCTTGAACGGTTCCGCGTCCAATGGTCTTTCGATCCCGGTCACTGGTTTTGAAGTGATGATTGCACACGACGATAGGGGTAACAAATGAACCGCGAGCCTGATAGGCAAGAAAAATGATCCCGTCGCCGCCACATTCATAGGACGTTGGCAGGACTTTCGGTTTCTGAATTTTGGATCGTTTGCCAATGCTCCCGTAATCACTTTGCCACACAAATTCGCCGAAAAGCGGGTTTTCGGGATAGTAAAAATTCTGCATTGCCGCTTCAACTGTCGGCAGGTACTCTTTATCGAAATTTGCAATCGTAATAACGGTCTGATCGGAATGCTCAAGACCCTCTTCGATTGTGTAGGCCAATTGCCGAAGAGTTCTCCCATCAATAGCCGTATCTATTGTTGTGACGACAAGTCGCCAGTTCCGGGAGCGGACTTCAATAGACCAGCCATAATCCCGCAACGCACACATGGCGGCAACTTTGAAGCCCTCGCCATATAACCCGGCAAACTTGTTTTGCGTATCCTGTTTGGTGGTCGCGCCGATGTGAATCAGCCATTCGTAGTTGAATCCCGCACTTTTCATTGAAAGCACAAGGGAACCTTTCGTTCCGGACTCTTCACGATGGAAGTAACTGAATGACTTGCCGAATCGTTCATATCCCGCGTCATCGTAGAAGTTTTGGATGAGATCCCGCAGAACCTGCCATTTCGTCCAATGTACCGGATATGACAGCATTAAATTGAGTGTGACTGTTTTCGTTGTCATTAATCGTCTCCATTGTGATCGTTGCCGAACTGATCTTTGGTCGGAGTGAGGTCATCATAGATGTCTTCCAACATCTCCACCGTGACTGATTGCCTGAGGACACTGAATATGACGTTGCGCAGGATGCGTCCGTCCACCTCGTGATTGATTTTATGAATCAGACGTTTGCTTGGCTTTCCAGCGGTTTTGAGGCACCGTATGGCTATTTTACGTGACGATTCAATAGAACCAATCCGATAGCCTTTGGCATACCCAAGATCATATTTGTCCTGATATGTCAATTCGTCATTTTCGGCCATTCCTTACTTCTCCTTCGGGGCATTCGTCGGCGTTCATGAGGCCGACGATAACCAATGCTTGATTCCATGAGCCATAAAACAAAACGGCGGCGGCGTGTAGTTCGGGGCGACCGTAGAGGACATCCGCCTCCCCAAACGACTGCCCCTCGCTTTCCAACCGCAGAATCTCCAGAATGACCTCTTTCGGCGTCTTGAGCGGAGCACCGATCAATTCAAACTTGTTCGCAAATTTGACACACTGCTCGACGATCGCGTCCCAGGTCTCAAAGCGGCGATAAACTTCCGTAAACAACCGGTTGTTTTTCTTGTACATCAGTTTTTCCGGACAAAAACTGCCGACTTGTTCCACGCGTACAAGAATTTCAAACAATAATTCATCGTCCGTCTTCTGTATGAAACGGGAACGCTTGTCGTTCGAAAAAACGGCTTTCATCGGACTCCTTTCTTCTCAATGAGTTCCGACTCGATGATCGCCTTGATTTCCGCATAGACCGCAGGCATATGAGTCTTGAGGTGTTTTTCAATCGATTTATTCGTGACGATTTCACGGGAATGAATGACGGTGAGCATGAGTGCCGACGTGTATTCCCGGTACAGTTTCGCCAGATGATCGTGTTCGACCTGCATTTCCTTCAAGTTTGCACCGAGCGACTTCTTGCGTTCGTTGTTTTCCACCCACGGCGTTTTTTTGCGTTTGCTTTGCTGTTTTTTCAGCGGAGTCAGCAGGATTTGCTTTTTGACGAATGCCGGTCCGAAATTTTTCGTGTTTTGCATCATGGCAAAGATTTCAAGTTGACGTTCCTGTACGACCTCGGCCAGTTCTTTGGCACACGCCTTCGTGATCTTGCCGGTGTTGAAAGCCTTAATGACAGTCGGATGGAGCCGTTTCAAAAGCGTTTCATTTAATCGATAGCCGATTTTCTTCAGGCCGAACACATCGGCAATCAGTTGACCATCGACGACTTCCATCGCCTTTTTGATCATTTTCGTTTCTTCAATCGGTGTCAGGTGATTAACCTGATAATTGGCCGTGTAAATGTCCTTGTCCTCACGAATGATGCAAGGCACGGTTTCCAGCCCCATTTCCATCAGCACATCGTAACGCAATTCACCGTCGAGAATATCATAATATCCGTTCGTGCTTTGACAAACCAAAAGCGGTTCGAGCAGACCGACTTCCTTGATACTTGTACGGATTCTTGCAAAGGTCGTCTGGTCGATTTTTCGACGCTTGACTTTCTTGAGTTTGATGAGAGGTATGTCCTCGCAATGAAATGGCATGTCGTGGTTCATAAATGTTTTCCCTAGTGGGGTTGGGGGTGATTTTTAATAAATGGCACGGAATGTTTCCGCTCACATTTGGCTGTAGTAATCCTTTTTGAGTTTCAACGTCAAGGAGACTCCTTGCTCCTTAGCCAGTCGAACGACTTCCTTGTCTTTTTTGACCTCACGAATGAGGTACAAGAGTCGGAACAAGCGATTTTCCTTCTTTTTGACATGATCACATTCGATACGAATTTGCTCAGAGACATCCTGTATTCCGGTTGTGAACTCTTTAACATTTTCAAAACGATTCTTTTCCAGATCATTTTTGCGGCTATGAAGGATTTTTCGTACCGGTCTGATATTCGATTCGGTAATGACTCCCTCTTCAAACGCATCCATCAGAACGTTTTGCGGTGCAATATCGTCACTCTTGGCCACTTGCTTGGCAAATGACATCGGAAAAATCCCTTCTTCGACACCTTGAATCAAACGCCGCTCTCCCTTCTTCATCAACGTGACGTATTCTTGCAGGACGATCTTTGAGCGTCCGGTAATCTTCATCAACTCATTGATACTGACGCCGGAATCGTACATTTGGATGATCGCCCTAGCAAATTCAATCGGTTGTGGTCGGGAACGTGCGATATTTTCCACAAGGGACAAAATATAAGCCTTGCCTTCGTCTTCATTGACGACCTCGGCCCAAATGTATTGAAGCCCCAGAATTTTATGAATCTCCCAACGGCCCTGACCGCAAATCAATTCGTACCTTCCCGTCGATTTGAAGTTGCGTTCATTGACTATGATCGGTTTTTGCAGACCAACTTCATTGATGCTTCGCGTTATCTCTCTGAACTGTTCCTCGCATCGTTGACGGGGATTCGGCACAATAATTGAATCAATCGGGATGAATCGGAACTGTCGCTCCTCCATCGGACGAATCGGATTGTCGTTCTCTAACATGGTTGTCGCTCCTTTTTGAAAAGTTTCGAGGTGATTACATATCGTTACGTGATCGAATCAATTCCAAAATGAAATCGATTCCCGTATATCCGTGCATTTCCATTGTGGAAAGCGACTGATCGGTCAACTGAAAAATTTCGCCTCTCGCCATCAAACGCGGGAGCGGGAAATAACCGAGTACTTCCGGATTGTCTTCGTCGGAAAGCGGGATGCCAAGCGTAATATCAACGACGACTCGCATGTCTTGCCGAAAGAGCCACTGATAACCGTAACCGTAAGGCATCGGCATCGCCGGTTCGACGCGAACGGTAAACATTTCGTCGATGACGAGAAAATTGTTGTACGTCAACACGTTCCGGGCTTCCTGGGCGATTTCCTTGAAAACGGAATCCTTGATCGTTTCAATGACTTCAGGGTAGAACGTTTGAAACGCCTCGGGAATGGAGCCGAATGTTTTACGGATATGCTGTTGCGTCAGCGTATTTTCTTCAACTCGGATCAGCGAGGCGGTCAGCAGGCCATATTTGTCGAATACGGTCTTCAAAACTCGCTGGATTTCTTCGGCACTGAATTGACGTCGTCGTTCGAGAATCTTGTTGCGGGCTTTCTCAAACAATTCTCGTTCGATAATGGATTCATAACTTCCCGGCGTGACGATCCAGGCTTCCGGCGGATTGGGTTTCGGTTTCGATTTGAGCGGACCGCTTGTTTTGTTGTAAACGACCGATCCGGCATATTGTTCGTCACCGAGAATTTTACGGATCGTGCCGGGCGACCAGACAACACCGCCGGGCGAAGGAATCCCTTTGCTGTTCAGGTGCCCTGCGATCTGTCTTTCCGAGTAGTCTTTTTCGACGAACAGTTCGAAAATTTCATGAATGATGGCTTGCATGACCTGATCGCCCGGTTCCAGAATCGTTCGACCGTTTTGCAGTCCTTTTCGCTGCCCCGGATCAAGAACACGGTCCCGCTTTTTCTGTTCGTCGAGCATCACTCGCCGCATTCCATACGGCGGCGATCCGCCGGGACGGTAGCCTTGTTGGGCAACCTTGATCGCGCCAGCCTTTGTTTTTTCACTCAAGGTTTCGCTGTACTCGGCGGCTTGGAAACGATCAATGTCCTTGTGCAGTTGATGAAGCAATTTGCGTTTCGGGTCTTTTTCAATAATGCCGTGTGAAACGAAAATCACCTCTTTGCCATATTGCTTGCATATTGTTTCGTAATGTCCGGAAAGATCGATATCCTGAAATCGTCCCCATCGGCTGATATCGAGAACGATGATATATTGAAACGAATTATCCGTTTTGACACGCTCAAGCAAGGCTTGGAATTCGGGACGTCCTTCGGCATTGAGTCCGGATTTGCCACGATCCGCGTAAACGGCGACGATCTCGAATCCGTTCTTCTCGGCAAAATCCCGGCATCGTTCTTCCTGGATTTCACATGAGTTTTCCTGCCCTATATCCGCCGAGTTGCGGCAGTAAATAACGGCGTAGAGACACTCAAGTAGGGCAATGGCTGTTTTCTTCCACCATGTCATGGTCTTTTCTCCTCATATTATGTGTTGGAACAGCCGATCCACGTCGACCAACTGTTCCCGCTATTCTGCCAAATCGATTTTCAGAAACCCCTAAAAAATCCCTAATTTTCGCAGGGATTTTTTAGGGTTTCAGGGATTTCGCAGGGGAATGTTGCGAGGAAAGATTATCGCACTGAAAAACTACTGCCCTTTGCCGAGAGACGATTAGTCGATTTTGCCGCTAAAAGAACGCGGTTTGTCGCACTGACAATGTATTCTATGGCCTTGCGGTCCAACAGAATCTCTTTTTTCCCATCTTGGCATTCCAACTTCAGATTCAGGTAATCTTCAGCGTTTTGAATGCTGACGGGAGCAAGAGTGGCCTGAGACAAAATGTTCCAACAACGGAGTGTTAGAGGAAAGAGGTTCCCACTGGAATTTTCGATATAAGGCGGATCAGCGATACGAAAATCATAACATGGCGCAGGACGCAGGGATTGAAAAAGGGAATTGCGCTCTTTGTCGCTTAAAAAACGAGTGCAAACTTGGCAGATTTGCAGGAAAACTTCCTCGGTTACTGAACTTTTTTTCGAACAAGGTCGATAATCCGTTCGAGTAATGCCTCGAGTGACAACTGGTCGTTTGGCGATTGGTCGACATTCAACATTTTGTTCGTTTCCATATTCTTTTATTGGAAAGAGTTGGCGAGGCGTCTGCGCCACAACCGCTGTGGTTGTGCATTCGGCAGGCGTCCTATGCTTTCAGAAAATCGGCTAAGGTCCTTGCGGGGATTGACACAAATACTGTGGGCGGTAAATTGGGAACCGAGAGTTGGGGGCCAATTGAGCGCGCCGTTGGATTCGGCGGAATACCGCCTTTGACCGGAGATGCCTCTTTGTAATAAAATCCGGCGCATGTCCACAATGCTCGTTTCCGCGAGTTGAGGGGCACTTTGTTTGCAAGGAAGGCGTCGGTCGAGATACTATGCCACTGACCATTCATTGCAAATAAAACGGCGTTTTTGATTCGATCAATTTTCCTCCCGAACGAGGTCGGCTATTTTACCGCTGTCAACCCTCGATAATATCGACGTTTTTTTACCGTACAGAGGCGTTCGCGGGGCGCGTGGGCAGTAGTACCGTCCTTGGCCGGGAGACCCTGTTTGAATGAAAAACGCGATAAAATCATTGACGCGATTTTGAGTCCGCCCAAGTATCAGACTTCGTTTCGGCTTCAAAAACCCTTGAGGTGTCATTGACGTACAATTGATTGTGGCGGACGGCATTGACCGTCGGGATTATTTTGTCCTTGAAAAATGGCGATCACTATTTTCATTGGCGGACTGGCGGCGTTGTTGCCCATTGGCCAAGGACGACTGCGGTCGGAACTTGAAAAGTACAGCGAGTCGGGATCAAAGGCGTAGGGCAAACCGTGGACGCCGCCGAACACGGAGGCAGGTCGTCCAGACGAGAATTCGATTGCTTATTGCCTTCCGCAAACATTTTTGTAGCAAATTCGGTGCCTCACAGTCCGCCCAATCCACCTAACCTGACTTTTACAATTAAGCCGCTTTGACGCAAAGTCCGACGTGTCATTACGTTACAAGAATCGATACATAGTCCGCATTCGCTGTCGCAGAACCGTGGCGGACGGCCAAATTCGGTGCCTCCCACTCGACGTATTCTGACTAATCGACGTGTTCGACACACTGTAACAAAAAATGGCGTTTGGTGTCGGTTTGGGTCGAGTTGGCGGCTTGGGTGGGCGGCTGACCTCGCGTACAGGGCAACTGTACCTTAT
>JGI24702J35022_10002215_pt1 | contig 11958 bp, 10 predicted proteins | sample TergutTh196P4_FD_35022 | JGI IMG/M metagenome (IMG submission 35022)
AGTGGTACCGTTTCATCTTGGAGGGGACGAGGTTGGCGCTCAGGTCGAAGGTCGTCATCTCGCTCTCGAAGGTTATTTCTTCCTTTTTGCCATCCTGCCTGCCGAAATAGCATTTCTGGCCGTCGAAGAAGAACCACTCTCCGTAAATCCAGCTCAGGCGGTTCAGGAACTCGAAGCAGGTCTCGTCGTACTGGCAGATGTAATCGATTTTGCCTGTGAACTTGGGCTGAGGCGTTACCTCGCCGCCGTTCCCCGATGTGCCGACCGCTTCCGAGACGATGCCGTTCAGGGTCATGTCCATGAAGGAATCCATGGTCTTCGAGCCGTCTAATTTAATGGTAGGGCTGCAACCCGACACTCGTATGTGGTTCTGCCCGCCATGGTGACCGATGTATGACACTTGTGTGATGACGCCGGTAAAAAGGTTCATCCCTTCGCCTTTCCTGTGCTTCATTTCAATCCGGACCTCTTCGCCGAGCAGATTGAAAGTCCTACCGGCCGATTCCATCCATAACGAATCCAAGTCGCTATAGTCGACTACTATCTCGAAGGTGTGGTGGCAGTTGAACCCCTGCTCTAACCGCATACTGATGATATAGCAGTCCTTGCCCCCGATCTTCGCTTTAACTTCTACTTTGTTCAGTTCCATTTTTTAAATTACGTTTAGTAATTAATGCCACAAAGATATGATTTATTTTTAATTCCGCAAAAAAAACGGCAAAAAAAATTAATAAATAGAGCCCCTGAGAAAAACGTCGGGTTCCTGAAAACTCAGCAATACATTCAATTGTCTTTAAAATAATATTTGATCAAATACGGATTGTCATCCTCTTTAAAGGAGAGCAATTTTTGCCTGTTCTCTTCATCAATAAGCGGACAGTTTAACAACTTGTCTTTGTATTCATAATTCAATGTGCCAATCATGTATTCATCTTGAAAATAATAGACAGGATTAAACGGGAAATCTTCAATAATTGATTCAAAAAAACAACTCTTACCTGTTATTTTGTTATAGAATAAATGTTTATATTTTTTTAGTTCAAATCTCAGTTGAACATAATAATAATGCTTATTTTGATAATTACGAATACATTGGTACAATCTGTCATCATCTTCGATTTTTTTCATTAAATTTTCATTATCTTTATTCATATTATAAATTCCTGTAGATATTTCATGAAGGCTGATATCCATTGTTTTGTCTCCAAAATACCATTCATAAGCCTCTTCAACTCCTTCTTTATTGACTTTATATACAGTATTGTACAGATGTAAATAAAAATAGATTTCGTCGTTGTATTTATAAAATACGTCGGATGACCAGGAATTGATAATATAAATATCCTGCCAGAAACTGTTAACTAACTCTCCGGTTTCCTGAGAAATAATATATAGACCATCAAATCCATCTAGCGGAGGATACCAGATAATATAATTTTCATTGTCAAGAATTTGCATACGTTGAATACTAGTTGAACTAATTTCTGACATATCATAAGTTTTTAGATATTTCCCATCAAAATCATAACAATAAATAAGTCGATATGGTGATAACATTTCAATCTGTCCCTTTTGTGGATTAAGTGAAAAGTCGTAAATATACCTGTATTCTCCCGGACCTTGCCCTACTCTGGCAATTCTATTAATATAATTTCCCTGTTCATCAAAGATGAAAAGAATGTATTGTGTATCATCAAGAATAAAGTGTTTTCCATCTAAAAATTCATACTTTCCAATGTAACGAATTAAAGAATTATCGGTTGTTTCTAATGGTATCAGTTCAATCTTGTCAAATAATCTTTCAAGAGATATTACTTCTTCATCCAATGACGCATGCAGAATCAAACAGTCCTTACATTTTGGTTTTACTGCTTCCTGGCATGAATTGAAAAGGAAGAATGAGAAAACAATGATAAAAAGACAAATCATTTTTACTGAAATAAACCAATTAGGTATATTTGTACGTCTAAGATATTTTTCCATCATAATAAGTTTCTGTTTTATAAACCTGCTTCGAGGCGCTTAGGAGCGCACCGAAGCAGGTTTAGTTTTAAATCAATCAAGTAATATAAATCACCCCAAGACTAACCCCGTTTCTTTAATGTGATAGGAAGGGTTGTGTTTGAGGGCGATGTAAATGGATTTTGACCGGCTTGCGTCGTCCTTGAAAATCCCATAGTCGTCTAAATTTATCCGGCTGTTCAGGATTTTTTCCTTAAATTTGGTCAAGTCGCCTACCATAGCGCTCAACTTGTACTCTTCATTGTAAGTAAGTTTTGTTAATTTCATAGCTTTTAAATTTTTATATCCTAATTCTTAGTTCTTATTTCATGCTATTCCGGCAGTTTGAATGCTACACGGATGACGATAGCGGCTGCAATGGGATTTGACCGGGTGAAGAAATTGCTTGTTTTGCCGTCTTGTGTGTACTTTGAGTTTAACAGGCTGTTGAAAGACCAGCTTGTCGGATTCTGTGAGTTGTATAAAAGAAACGTTTTTCCTTTTTCTTTGCTTATGCCGTTGAGCGAGTAGTCCACACTTATACCTGCATACAGGGAGAATTGATCGGTAATATCCCATTTCATGCCCGCTTCGGCCGAAAGCGCCCACATCGTTTTCAAGGAAAGGTCGGAAGTTTGTTTGGCGGTTGTGAATGTCCCGAATCCGTGGCTTTGGGGTGTCTCAAGCAATAGGTCGTAAGCCGGATAATAGCCGGAGGTCGTGAAGGTAGCGCCCGAAGAACTAAACTTCGACTTGAGCGGGAGTCCGACTTTTCCTCCGATAGAGAAATAAGTCAGGTTCTCGTCGGAGAAAAGCGGATACTGAAATCGTACCGCTAAGGGGATAATCAGATAGGAGGTTGTATAACTTTCTTCATAACCGGTAAAGAACGAACGAAACTCGAAAGGCTCTTCTCCGTCGTTGGATTGATAGCTGTCGGAAAACTCGTCCATAGATAAACGCCATTTGTATTGCGACCATCCAAGGCCTGTAGTTACGCCCATAAGATCATTGAAAAAGTAATTGTAACCGGTCATTATGCCTCCTGACGGCTCTAAATAGTCCATTTTAAGTTTCAAAACGGACAAGCCGAGCGTTCCGCCCAGCGTGAACTCATGTCTTTCTTGATCACCGGCGTAAATCGCAAAATTTAGCATCAGGAGAAGCAGCGATGTCAATAATTGTTTCTTCATTTGTATATCTTTTTTTGTTCGTACTAAAAAAACCGGTTATTTCACATAAAGACCATAAGAAATAGATTCTTTTTTACAGGACAACTGTAGCATATAGTATCCGCTGTTTAGTTGAGCGATACGTATGGTACCTGTTGTGCCCATAAATTGCCCAGTTTGAACAATGCGCCCGTTAAAATCATATATCTGTACAAGCGTTTCATCGCTGCCACCGGAAGAAAATCCCGTTTCAATGTTCAACAGTTCGCCTCCTGCAACGGGATTAGGATAGGCTTTTGCCGTCGCGCTTGATTTCAGAACAGGCTGCTGCGGACAACTGTAAATTGTATCTCCTTCAATCGTGACAAGTCTGACATAATAAGTTGCCGTGAAATCCAACATATCCTCTGCGTTGTTACCGGCCGAGTAATACTGGCCGGTAGCGCGCGGTATAGGGATTTTATTCCTATACCACTGGTATCCTTCATCGGAGTAGCGCCCTGCCGCGTTGTTGACTAACAAAATGTTGTTCCACTTCTGCACAATGATACTCGATGGGTCTTCACACTGTCCGACGGTGACAGGAATAAAACTGGTAAATGAATTACCTTCGTCATCAATAAAAAAGAAATCGATGTAAGTCGACCCCAGTTCGTCGGGTGTTAACACGATTGATTGAGCGTCCGGTCGTTCTAATCGCACTATCCTTTCGTCCCGGACAGATGCCTGAAATGCCAGTCCGCTTCCGTTGACATAGCGGAATAAATTGGAGATATAAAACGTTTCGCTCCCCCCCATGAACGAAAAAACAAATCCTGCGGGGTCGAAAAGTTGCTCTAATACGGTCACGTAGATAAAAATATCCATTTCCCGGCTTTCGCCATATGTATCTGTTGCCCGGAGCCGCAGCGTGTAGATGCCGGCGTCGCCGGTCTTCGGCGCTACGGTGAGTGTTAATTTTGTCCCTGATAATGCGTATGATGCTACTTTAGCGCCGATAACGGGTTCAACGGTAAACGAATCGTTTTCAAGATCGTAGATTTCTATCTCGTATATTTGCGTTGAATTTTCCGGGATAACCACTTTCGTCGGAGGGTTCAGGAAATAAGGCGCATCGTTCACATGCAGCGTGACAGGTATGATTTCCTGCGTTTGACACCCATCATCGACCGTTACTGTCACTTCCGCATAGCGCATACCTTTCAGTTCGGGAGTACCTCTGAACAGCAGGTTGAGCATAGCGATAGTATCTGAAGGGATTGAACCCGAAATACTGTCATAGGGCACTAACCAGGCGGTAGTGTCCTGAATGGATTCACCCACATTCATCAGCCAACCGCAGCGGGAGAAACCTTGCATGCTTTGCAGGTCGACCCATGTATCTCCCGATTTGAGCAGATACCTGCCCGGAACGGATCGGATATCCTGATTCATGACGCAGCCCTGCGGCCTTGTCTGCCCGGCCGGACAGGTCACGATTATATAAAACTCTTCATCCGGGTAGATAGCTGCCGGTCTCGATAAGGGTATGGAATACATCCTTCCATTCTCCAAACCGTCCTCGATGGAAAAAAGCAAAGCGCCCGTAGCTAACGGAACGGCGTCGTCGATGGAGGTGCCACCTGCCCGCACCTCCGCCTGTAACACCCCCTCCGACGGGTAATCACCAATAAACCATGTCCCTACGGAGGTCGCATTGAAGCCGGATGTGTCAGCCTTAAATTTGGCGGCTATGGTCAGTGGAGTCAGATAATCCTGCAATCCATAAGCGTAACTTAAATATCCTTCATGCTCATGTTGAAGCACACGGATAGCAGAATCGGATTCCGATGTTGAGGGGTCTAATAAACCGGCATATGCGCCATCTAATGCCGACAATCCTTCGGAGCCTGTAAGCGTCCGGATAAAGCGTATTGTCGCATGATAGTCGACCGGCTGCAGGCCAAGGGTGTTGTCTATCAGGATAGAACGGACAGGTTGAGAATCGAACCGGTTCATGCGTACATAGATAGCAGCAGTATCAATCCTCGCACAAGTGTCGGGAATAATTATGGGTTCATCCATGTCTTCCTCTTCGTCTTCGTCCGTGAAAGCACTGATAGGAGTCGGTATGACTAAAAAAAACAGCGCAAGGATAAGCAGACTCGTTAATGTTTGTTTCATAGGGTATAAGCGTTTATTCATGTAATTTATAAATCTCTCACATCTGAGCGCAAAGTTACAAATAATTTATTGATATTAACAAAAATGAGTAATTTTTTTTTAAAACTTTATTATTTTGCTTGTAGCAGCTATTTCGTCACGTAATATCCTGAATTTTCAGCGGTTCGATGTGCGGAATGAAAATTTTCAAAAATACCCAAGCCAACAGATAGGCGCAACTTGCTATCGCAAAAACCAAATAATAGCTTTGCGTCGTATCAAGAATGAAGCCCACAAGCGGTGAAAAGACGATTCCTCCGATAGCGCCGGAAAATCCTGCCAAGCCTGTCATCGAACCGATTACGGTTCAAGGAAATTGGGAATATCGCTCTCGAAAGACATACTCTTTTCGAGACATCCCAACTGCAGTTCGAGCGACCGGCGCATATTGCAGCACCCGTCACTAAACACCTCTGCCGCACGAAAACGGCGGTAAACGGCTACACCCTCCGAAGCAGCGGCAAAGGCGGCTGTACGTTCCAACAGTTTCGATTCATAATCGACATAAGCGTTCACATCGAATCGTGATGCGGGTACAGGCTCAATTTCCGAAGCCTGTACATCTCGCTTGGTAAAGTCAAATCTCATATCCTTTTTCACCATTTATTAAACTCGGCATCTAAAAATTTATAACGCTCCTGCAAATAGTATTTCAACTGCCGGATAGCTTCGGAATAGGACCCCGGAGAGGAGTTGGCATGTCCTAAGGTTTGTTGGCTGATATTCCAGCGTTTGAAGTTGGCTTGTTGCGACATATCGAGCAATGACGCCAGTTCGTCTACATAGTCGGGCAGCAGGAATAACTCTCCTTTTTTATCATTCCATCGCGTTTTTATGGCGGCTTTGAATGTCTCGTCTTGCATGAAACGATTTATCCATACTTTGGGATCGTGAGCGGCTTCAGCCATCAGTCGGTATGTAGCGTTATAGATGCGGTTGTCGTTGTTGAAAGCGATATCGAAGTCCCAAACCGGCCCTATCACAAAAAAATCGACGCCCCGTTCCTTCGACATGAAGGTTTGCCACCAGGCGTCCGAATTGCCCGACATCTCGTTAGAGATGCAATAATCCACCCACGATGCCATGTTAATATATTTTCGCCAGCCGGTAACCGGATTTTTGAAGTCCTGTGAGAACAACGTATTTTCGGTTGTTGTGAAATAGTTGGTAATCCATGTTACCTGTTCGCGTGCATAATCGTCGTCTTCGGGATGCTTTATTGATATTTTCAGGCCTCTTGGCGACCTGAACCACAAGGGGTCTCCTTCGGCAAAGCCATCCAATTCGAGTAGATATCCACCGGTGATGCGTGATGAATTGCCTGCATCGCTTGCCGTTAACGATTGTACATTTACCCTTCCCGGATTTGCCTGCACTTGGTCGGTGAGATGATAGTTGCCTTCATACATGCCATTGAGGTATAAATCTACAAATTGGGTGCATGGCGTAAATTGTCTGTAAGGTTCGCCGGCTTGCATGATCCTGCTGATCTGAAATGCCACAGCATTGCGTACCAGCGACTTGTCGCAGTCATTAGCCAATAACACCCAGCTTTTCTCCTTGGCATGATTCAATCCTAACGGGCTATATTTTTCGGGAAACTTGATCCGAAAAGGTTTCTTAGGCAGCCATGTGGTTGAATTTCCCCGCAGGCGTATTTCGATCTTTTCCCTGCTAAAGTCCCATAGACCCTGGTTAATCCCGCTCCCTAAGATTTCTAACCTTGCCTTCACATAATCTACCTTATTGAGGATAGGCCCATCGGCTTCGATACGCAATACAGGCAGTGTAGCATTGATCTGAGGGCAGATAAGCGTAGCAGTATAGGTGTGTGGCGTATTATCTTCGGAGGTAATGGTGAATTGCAACGGATTTTTAAAATCGACAACCGTTATATCACTTTCAACAGGAACGCCTCCGTATTCAACCTCTATTAACGAAGACTGAAAACTGACCGTTAACAGTGAGGGATGTTCCGATTCTATCCAGTACAGATAGAAGCCTTCCATCGTCAGATTATTGTGATTGATAGTAAATTCTATATCTTGCCTTAATGCCGGATTCAAACTTTGTTTTATCAGGAAGCGTGTAAATTTTTTACTCTCTTTGAGCGCCACTTGATAGGTTCTTTTACTGCCATCAATGCCCTCGACTACATATTCGACAGCTGAAGAAAAATTGTTAGGCGTAAGGCCGTTGATTTGTCTGATCCCGTTGACGGTAACAGATGTGGCCATCGTTGTGTAGGTTGCTATCAGGTTAGTGACGATGATCGAACCGGGAAACTCGGCAATGATACTGTCATTGAGAATAACGGCCGATATATCCTCCGACAAACTGGGGTTGAGGTTTTTCCTGAACTCAAAGGTGGTAATGGTATTGTATCCCACCTTCACCGTCACCATGTATCTCCGGATTGAATTATCGTCTGCCACGACAAGATATTCAACGGGGTAACTAAAGTCATTAACGGTAACGCCACTATTTTGAATCCGGTTATTAGCGGTGACCTCATTGCCGGTATATGAAAATGTGGCTACAAGTGATGTGATATTTACCCCTTCGGGTAATATTGCCGTAATCAAGTCGTTAGCTACTTCTGCAATGACATCTTGTGTCAATCCGGGATTTTTCGCCGCTTCGAATAAAAACTGATTGATACTTTTTTCAGACGACTCTTCCTTACAGCCGTCCAAGCAAAAAATCAAACAAATCATCGCCGCGAGTAACCCTGTGGTTTTCAGGAAATCACGCATATACCATTTGTTTTTTATCATGCCTGCAAAAATTGTTTTCAATTGTGAAACGATGCAAACATACATAAAAAATCCGATTTCTCCAAATGTTATTAAAATAAAATACCAATAGAAAATGAAACTCGGTTATAGTCGACCTGATGTTTGTAGGTATAGTTACTTGTGTTTTGCTGAGTTATCTTACTATTTAAGCGTTGAAACCGGTAACCTCCGCTTACTGTCATTTCGTAGTCGAACATTTTAAAGCGAAAACCAAATTCCGGAATGACCATCAGACCGCCATTATGCTTAAAGTCGCCATAATAGCCGTAGTTATTGAAAATTTTACTGCTGTTTGAAAAGGCGTGTCCTGCTTTAAAGGCAATGTAAGGGTTGTGTTTCACCTTAGTAAAAAAATAATAGACACCCGCAAATACCGGATAAACCTTATATTCAAACGGCTCTACGCCTACTCCAAGACCTATCCCCCAATTCGTATCGAAGCGGAGGCCGTTGAATGACTGAAATGAAGGAACGATAGCTTTTTGCTGATTGTCTTCACTTTCTTCGCCAATCAGAAAGTTCACCTGGGTATGGTTGAAGTAAACCAAATCATGTTGGGCAAATAAACCGAAAGTGAAAAATGTGGAGACGATAAATAATAGAATGTACTTCATGGGATGAATATATTTCGGATGATTATTTTGAAACTGGGATAACGCTTAGCCGGTTCAGTTGATTATCGGAGGAGTAACTGTACTGGTACAATCCGTCGCTGCCAATGACTAATAACAGGTTTTGATAGGGTATCAAATCAAAACCCTTAAATTCGGTTGTTGAAAACAACTGTTTCGTTCCAACCAACGTCGGGTCGGTAGCATCGAAAACTTTCAATCCATTGTCGCAGATAAATAATTTGTTGTCATCAATCCCCAGTCCGTAAGGCTCCTGCAGGGTATATTGAGCAACAATAGCCGGTTGAGTGATATTATGGATATCGTATACTTGCAGTAGATTACCGTTTTGTCCGCATGTATTCGTTGAGCGTATCGTAAGGTAGACGTAGTTACCGCTAACTACCACCGGATCGCAACCCCAGAAATGCCACGTACTCGATATATAATCCGGCTCGGAGGGATTTTTAATTGAGTAAATCGTCATTCCATTCGACATCCCCAGAAACAGATAGTCTTCGTATGCAAACATTGTTTCTATCGTGTTACTGACAGATAGGGTTTTGACCTCATCTATACGGTCGCTATGCAAATGAAATACTTTCAATTCTCCGGTAGTATAAGCGATAGAGCTTGACCCAGGATAGGTATACCACTCGTTTTTTATGTGTATAGTATATAGATAACTGTCGGCTATGGCAAAACGTGACATGGAACCATTGACTCCTATGATAGAAGAGCCGGGCTGAATACTGTTAGATCTCCATGAACTTGACGAACTAAAGGCCTCGGATGCAAAAAAAAGATAATGACAATTCGGACACGGATAATAGTTATACTCAACGTCTTCGGTTACTTTTTTTTGTTCCCAACCTACCACTACTTTGCCTTCAGTCTCGACTTTACCCACAGGATAATCATTACCCGGAGCCGGTAAGGCGCCTTCAAATATGCCTTCTAAACGGTTTCTTAAAGTTGGATTGTTTGGGTTTGATATGTCAAACAGCAGCAAATCAACTAAATTATCGGCATAAAGTATCCCGTCTCTTGCCGCCAGATCAATATTGCCCATAATCTCGATGAATGTAAGCGCGCGTGGCAACGATGGGTCTGAATTATCAATGACATGAATGCCTTCATTCACTTCGTTTATAAAGAGATAATTGCCATACAAACAGATTTTACCGGGATTTTTTAACGGACGAGCTTCTCCCATTTTTGTGGTAGATTTAAATTCCTCTCTACTAAGGTAAACAGGCACATTGGCCATATAGGAAACGGTATTTTTTACCGAATCGTTACAAGAGATGCCTGTTAATAACAGGGCAAATAGAAAAAAGGTCGATTTTGTTTTCATATTGGAATAATTGAATAATAGAACGTTCCTTAGTGTTAAAAATCACAACTTTGCCTCGTCATGAGGCATCATTATTATGACGGTAAAAACGCATTATTCGTTGCATTGGCTTTTATTTATTGTATAACAGACGGCAATAGGTGTATTCAGCCGGTGTATTTCCGTTTCCGATGTGAATTAAACCGGGACGGAAAGCCCTGTCCCAAGGAGGCAGATACGATATATCCGATTTTTGATTGGCAGCGGGAAGGAGATTCCAATTTTTCTGATCGAGGCTCCATTGAAAAGATGCAAGACATCCCTCTTCAACTATGATTTTCAAATGTAAATTTCCCGACTGAGCTGTTTGATACAAGATTTGTTCGACCCCTTTCCTGATTTGTTTCAGGTAGATAACGCTATTTTCTTTGCCGAAAAGGAGCAGGTTGTCTTTATCACCATACAAGGTCAGCCCGGAAAAAATACCCGGCTGATCTTGTATCGCTGTCGTGATTACATAATCGGGCTTTAAGGTTCGCAAACAAAGCGCTGTCCCGTAATTATTACCCTCAAAAGCTGTACCGGTAAGGTACAATGTATTGTTTCTAACCGTAAAAGAGACATCGGCAAACGTAAAGTTCCATGTCCATTCCGGCTTGATTGCCGCCTCATTAAAAAAATCTTCAAAATCGGGAACGGCTGTTTGAATCACCTGACCGTCAGGCATCGGTTCCGTAATGAAAGCATTCCGGCCTGTTACAAAAAAAGGCCAGTTATCAGCATTGATTGCCAACTCTTTAAGGAAAGCCTGCCTACCGTTATAGAACCCTTTCCCTTTCATATAGGCATGAAAAAGATAGTACATTTTTCCTTCGGGCGTTTCTACTGCCGTTCCATGTCCGCAGGATTGAATCACCTCCCCATCGCCCTGCAAGATAGGGTTGCCTTCATAAATCTCATAGGGGCCTTTGAATGATTTCGAGCGGGCGACCGATACGGCATAATTACTTTTTGCTCCGCAACAGCCTAATATGGAATAGATAATATAGTAATAGTCTCCTTTCTTAAATATATATTGCCCCTCCAACCCTTTTTTCTCATCATCTCTCAATAACATAAAAGGCTCTCCAACTAACTGAAGGCCATCCTGAGACAGTTCGGAACACAGTAATTCAATAGGTCGCTGATCTAAACCGTATGCTTTCCACGTGATATACAACTTGCCGTTATCTTCGAAGAGGAATGCGTCAATCGCCTCCTTTTCGAATGCGACAACACAGCCATGATCCTGAAATCCTTTGCTGATGTCATCAGTAGTAGCGACCCCGATATAGGAAACCCCGTCGGAAGCCCGCCGAGCTGTATAATACAGATAGATTTTTCCGTTCAGCACGTAAAGTTCCGGCGCCCAGAAGGATGCTTTTGTCCATTCCGGTTTCGTCTTGAAAGCAGGTCCTGTATAATTCCAATTGACTAAGTCGGTTGATTCGAAAATAGGATAATGAGGCGCCCACTCGGATGATGTACCGCAAGCAAAGTATTTCCCGTCAAAACGAATGACAGTCGGGTCGGCAAAATCGCCCGGTATCACCGGATTTGTGAACTGTTGAGCCGACATATTTGCGGGAAATAACCCGACTTCGTCCGGCACGACAGGATTCTCAATCAACTGAGCCGGTAAATAGTTGCTAATGAATAAAGCCAAAAAAAAATTAAAAACGAGTTTCATAGTTTATATATCACTGCTAACCGACTAAATTTAAAATTCGTCGATTTATATTTTTATACTATTGATATTTAATTAGTTACAATTCCTTTTTTCTATTTTCAAAAACCTA
>JGI24702J35022_10002217_pt1 | contig 11951 bp, 9 predicted proteins | sample TergutTh196P4_FD_35022 | JGI IMG/M metagenome (IMG submission 35022)
TTGCGCGGGCGTCGAAGCGTCAGGGCTGTTTGCCTGAAAAACCCCTATGTCGGCAGGAATAGTCACCATCTGTACCTCGCGGTCTACGCCATACATGGTTTTCAGCCTGCCGGAAAGCCGCAGAAATGCTGTTCGGTAAGGTATGTGGTCTGCTATAAACTGCTCCCATTCAAGAAAATAGCTTCCGCTGCGCACGGAGGCAAGGGTCGGCAAAGGTTTCGCGGCAAGCACACGATTCTCCGAAACAGAGACCCGCTCTGTACTGAAAATCGCGGATAAAGTAGTGGCCGATAACAGCGTCAGCCCAAAAAGAAAGCATACTACGGATACTGTATTACTGCCGTTTGCCTTGTCTCTCACGATGCGCACCCGCTTTCGGAAAAGGTGTTTACCAGGCTTTACCGGAGCCGTCAGAATCGGAAATACAAAAAGGGATTGTAGCTCTCACCAACCAGAAAAATGAAGCACAGATACAACGCGCAGCCCGTCATAGCGCTGTTCCACAGGATTGCCAGCGGCTTTCGGCAAGCGATATACTTATGGTAAAGGTTTCGCGGCAGCGGCGTTGCTGCGAGGATTCCCGCTACCAATAACCAAAAGCTTTGATACCATACCGTAACCATTTTCATGTACTGTGATGCGTATAAACCGTTTACGCAAAAAAAGCCTTTTGTGAATTGGATCAGCCGTGTGAAATCGGTGTAATAGAAAATGCCCCATCCAAATAATACAATCATCATGGACACAGACCATGCTATCGGCCCTGGCAGCGTCAAATCTTTCCTGTCTGCCCATTTTTCTACGATAAGAAAAGCGCCGTAGTAAAGCCCCCATAAGACAAAATTCCAGGACGCGCCGTGCCATAAGCCGGTCAATAGCCACACGATAAGCATATTCCTCACTTGCAAACGGCGGTTCCCCCCCAGAGGAATATAGACATAGTCTCTGAAAAAACTGCTGAGCGAGATATGCCAGCGCCGCCAGAAATCTGTGATCGATCGTGCTATGTAGGGATAATTGAAGTTTTCTTTATACGTAAACCCGAATATGTGGCCTAAGCCAACTGCCATATCCGAGTAACCCGAGAAATCAAAATAGATTTGCATGGCAAATAAGAGCGCGCCTAACCAGGACGCCGCCATGGAAATATGCGACAAATCCTGATCCAGCAGCGTTGCGGCTGCAGCGCCGAACTGATTTGCGAAAACAATCTTTTTGCATAATCCGGCGCAAAATCTTGTCGTCCCGCGAGCAAAACCGGACAATGTGGTATGACGTTCGTGTATTTGTTCCGCAATATCACGATAACGGACGATCGGCCCGGCGATAAGCTGAGGAAACAGCGAAAGATACAGCAAATAATCAGGAAATTTCTCTTCGGCTTGAACTTTATCCGCATATACGTCAAAAATGTAGGACAGGGATTGGAAGACATAAAAAGAAATCCCTATCGGTAAACGTATAGAGAGACTGGGGACAGCCATTCCCAGCAGGCTGTAAATGTTCTGTACGATGAAACCGGAATACTTGAAAAATGCCAATGCGCCCAGGTCGATGGCGATCGAAATGAGCAGCATCCTCTTTCGTTGGCCAGGATGCGCCGTCGACCCGATCTTTTTACCGATCAGATAATCGGAAAGAGCAATCCCAATCAGCAAAACGACATAAGCCGGCTCGCCCCAGGCATAAAAAAACAATGAGCCTATCAGCAGGATCCTGTTGGCGATGCGGATATTTCGGAACAGCAGGCCGGATGCAAAATAGGCAATCATCATCAAAGGCAGAAAAAGTCCCAAAAAAGAAAAGCTGGAGAAAACCATGCGAGACCCCTTTCGAGCGCTCTGCAATCATATTGCCATGATTATATCACAGACTCAACTCGTTCTCATACCAGTGGCATCAATCGTGGGACAAATCATCATTTTTTGCCGTAATGCCGTTATGTACGTCATAACCGCTGTTGTATTTTGTATGAGCGGGATCGTATAATGAAGATCCGGAGGACACTGATATGCGAACCGAACAAGAAATAATAGATTGCCTTATAAGTATTGCGAACACTGACGACCGAATCCGCGCGGTAAGCATGGAAGGTTCCCGCGCAAATCCTGCTGCGCCCAAAGACCGGTATCAGGACTATGACATTACCTATTATGTAAAAGACATAACACCCTTTTATAACAAGCCTGAATGGGTAATCGAACATTTTGGGAAACCGCTGATTATGCAGATGCCGGAGGCTATGCGCCGGCCTGATGGCAGCGGGCATTTCAATTACATGATGATCTACCCGGATGGCGTCCGACTTGACTTGACCTTTCAGCAAAAGATATACATAGACAACGGCGAACCATCCGTGACCCTGCTGGACAAAGACAAGGGAAAGGGCTTTCGTCCGGAGCTATCTCCGCCAAACGACGCCGCTTATCACATCAAGCCACCGTCGCCATTGTTCTATTACTCATGCTGCAATAATTTCTGGTGGTGTCTGAATAATGTCGCAAAAGGCATCGTGCGGGACGAATTGCCCTATGTTATGTTCATGCTGAATGAAGTCCGTTCAGAACTGCACGATATGATCAACTGGTATATCGGTACACAGCACAGCTTTGACCTTTCAACAGGGAAAGGCGGGAAGTATTTCAAACTCTATTTGTCGCCTGAATTGTACGCACAATATACATCGACTTATTCTGGCGCTGATTATGATGATGTGTGGAAATCGGTGGACGCCATGGGCGGCTTGTTCCACAAATTAGCCTTATCGATTGCGGCGCATTTCGGTTTTATCTATAAGCAGGATGAAGAAGACGGGATACGGGAATACATGAGGATGGTAAAAGAACACGAGTGTTGAGATCATTTCCACACTTGGCTTTCGTTACATATCGGGAAATCTGATCGGGGAGGTATATAGTGTATGGACATTATGTACCCAATCAGGCAGAAGCGATAAGTAAACTGGTACGGGTATATTGGAGTCATATGAAAACCTTAATCATTCCCCATAATACCTACCAAGATAAGGTCTCGTCCGGATCTGGAGATTTAGGCAGTTTCTCGCAGATATACGCCAGNACGGCCACGCCGTCAAAATCATACGATTCCGTAACCAAGTCATTGGACTGGGGCTTTAGTGGCTCACGTCTCTTCGACGGGATAACCATCGGTGGCGTTTTATCGGCCTTTCCCCTATAGTTTGCGGCGATATTCTGGTTTTGCCGATTCGTCATAATTGCCGCCCTAGGCAGTCCCTTTGCGACTGCAGCCGGCTTCGGCGCCTGTGCTAATTGTGGGGACTGAATGATTTTTCGAAGTTGGTTCAAGGGAGTGGCGCCTATGATCGACAAAAACACAGGCTGCTCTTGCACCGCTTTCTTTCTCGTAATCTGTATATTCCGNACAGCCAGGATTTTGTCGATAAAAGAGGGTATCGTATTCGAAACAAGGTGATCATCGCAATCCCGCCAACGCCAATACCTGGATTCCACAAAACCGGGGTAAAAACCTCCGTCAAACCATGAGGGCCGCTTGACGGAGACCTCATTGTACTCTAACGAAATCTGTTCTATTGTATTGCTAACAGCTTTGGTCGGCTTAAATATGGATTGAAGCTCAGCGGAGGCTGTCTGCACAAGGGTGGCTATTTCTTCCTTGGCGAGGCTTAGCTTGTTCCAGGGTGTAGTCTCGTCGAAGGCATCCCGGGGGCTGAAAACCGTGTCATGGAAGAAGAAGTTTCGAAGGTCATATTGCTTCTTGTCATCATCTAGTTCAAGGCGGTAATGATCGACGATTGCGTCCGGATTCCGTCTCGACCCCAAGTGATTCCGAATAGCGCGGTNGCTCTCGACCGCAAGCTTATAGCCTTTGCTTATCCAATCATTCCAGGTTTTGTTTTTTGCCGCNGCCAGTTCTTTCTCCAAGTATTCTTCCCATCGCCGTTTCAGCAGTACGCCTTCTTCGTCGTCCGANGCTGTTTCAACGGAGATTTGCTCATTGCAATACTCTTTTACAGCGTTGTTATAGGCGATCTCATAATAATTATATAGATCTTCGACGGAAACCTCGGCGCCATCCTCCGGGTCAATGTGCGTTTCAGAAAGGAATGCAATCGCCTCATCCAGCTGTTGGGTTTCAGACTCGTTGAGCGTACTCTTCGCCACAACCACCCTTGCCAGGACATTGTNTACCTCATCCCACAAAAGGCGATTGGTATCAGGATTATAGATCAAGCTGTCCTGCGGGATAAGATTCATCAATCTTGCAAACTCGCCTTGATACAAGAGCGCATCTTGCAGAGACAAATCGCTGTCCGAGGGCGACTTCATAAAATGCAAAGACTTGTATGTGAAATGGTGGTTGTGTAGAAGCGGAAAGGAGAGGAACCTCTTTTCATCATCCTCCAGCCTCAGTACCTTTAGCAGTTTATTGGCAATAGCCAGAGAGACAAACGCGCTCACATCCTGGGGGGTAGGGGGTGTAGGAGGTGTAGAAGATGGAGGTTTTTCAGTGGGCGTTCTGACAGGAAGGGAAGAGAATCTTTTTATTCGTGTTTGGTTAACTGAATATCCCGTCGCCGGGTTCCAGCGGATGCTTCCCCCTTGGAAATCATTTCCGAAAGCCCCGTCTGGAGTGGTTGCCGTATCACTTATGGGATATCCTAACTTACCCTTTTCCCATCCCCGTCTTTCCCATTCCTCACATATCTCTTTTTTTACAGCGTTTGCCCTCAAGGTTGGCGTCCAGTAGATGGAACCCCCCTGAAAATGCGTAAACCTGCCGATTTTGTCAGGCGTAGTGAATTCATCTGTAACCGGGTATCCCAGAAACCCCTTTTCCCAGCCAAGATTTGCCCATTTCGCTCTGATCTCGCCATGAATTTCATGTGCCCCCGATTCTGGCGTCCAGTAGATGGATCCCTGTTCGAAATGGTTAAATCTTCCAATACNATCCGGGGTTCCCGTCTCGTCAGTTATCGGAAATCCCAATATACTTGTTTCAGCACCTAAGTCAAGGTATTTTTTGTATATTGCGCCATACACTGCAAATGCGCCAAGTTTTTTTGTGTAGTAAATCGCGCCGTTTTCTACGCCGTTTTTTTCATAGGCTTGTTTCCATAATCCACCTACGACTTCTACAATGCCATTTGTATCGGGGGCGCCGAGGTGGCCTTCTGTCTCGTGTTTTTCTTGGATTGCGTTTTTCGCTTCATCCATGATGAACATGTCCTCCTTTTNTCCGGCATTTCAAAGTCTGTTTTCGGAATTTAGACGAAGCGCTCGTCCGGGATGTCAGGGTTCGTATTCGGGCATTTCGGCACGGTNTGATTAATGACCCCGATCAGCTGAATGCCAGGAATGCGAAGAACGCCTTTTTCAAGGTGGAAACTGCAGTCGCGTTCCTCTTTGCCGTATGAATAGGAGCCGCCGATACGCACCGGACCCCAACCCACCGAACCACCGCCGCTGGTCTGTTGCTTCAATTCATCGAACTGGCTGGCCATTTCGCTGGATTCGATTCTGACGTCCCTTATAAATAAGGCTGTAATGGGATAGGCAACCAATCTTCCCTGGGGCTTATCTGGGGTTCCGTCGGATACAACCTGATTGGGATACTGCTCAAACCATTCCGGGCCGAGCCTCCAGCCTTGCATGGAGAATAACCCCGGATCCATAAACGGGCGCGAGATGACAGCCTGGGCAAATTCGAAGCTGAGTTTAAAGTTACTGTAATCCATGCTCTGGTGGAGTTCTGTTTTTGAACTGCCGCCACTGCCCCCAAAACTGGCGAAGCCGAGATTCACGCCCGCGCTGCCGCCCCCTTTTTTGACGGTCTTTTCGTAATGGGTTTTGTAGTCTTGTTCGTAGAACGTGAATCCCAGCCAGCCGCCATTGACGAAATTGCCAGGCAAGAGCGAGGTGTAATAGAAATTGCCCGTATCCCCCCCTATAGCCGGGTTTGTTAAAAGACCACCATCGTATCTCGCTTGTAGGCGGTCCTTATACATGACCATGTCCCTTTGGGTGATTTGATTGATGTAGGCATTCATCTGCTCGTATTCGTTCTTATAGCCCTGCGAAATCCAGCGCTTATAGACAGAATCCACTTTATTCTTATAAAGGTTCGTCAGTCTGGCTGCTGCTTGGACTCTCCGAACAGCCTCGGGATCTTTTCCCGTAGCGCTCAGACCATCAATGATAAGGTTCGCGTATTCAAGTAATGCCATCTCATATTCGGCTTGCTTTTCAAAATAAGCAATCGTGAGCGGGGTATCGTCGGTGACCTGTTCTATCGTCACCGCATCCGTTATAAGATCTACTTTCTCCACCTCTTTGGTAACGCTCATGAGGTTTCTGAATTTCTCGATCTTCTCCTTCTGTTCAGGAGTGAGTTCCTGCGCCACCACCTGACTGTACATCAGGATGTCGCCGTAGACCGAACTGATGGTGTCCTGGCTGGTTGTAAAGATGGTTTGTGACAGCTTATCACTCTCGACAAAGGTGTCCGGGATAAAGTCGAAGAGCTTTGAGATATTGTACGCTTGCGTATACAGTCTGTGCACTTCATCCGCATCGGCATCATCACTGCGCAAGCCCTTAGAGCAAAAATCAAAATCTGAAGGTAAAAAGGGAAGCCCGGGCAAAAACCAGGAGACAGACTTATTTCGAGCAATATTGTTGATTGTGTCATCGTTCGTGAGTACCGCGTACAAATTTGACATCAAAGCTTCCATCAATTCACCCGGTGTAGTCATTGCCATAGTTAACATCCTTTCTCATATGAGCTTCGCCCTTAACCCAAATGGCGAAAGCCGAGAGTAATCGGTTGATATACTCTTAATCCGAAGAGGGTCTATTTTTGTGGAACATCATTGTGATAATACACCGCTTCTAACCAAGCTGTGTTGAGACGCCGCATAAAACATCATACGGCCAATTTGCGAATGGACGTCCTGCTGTGTAGTGGGGTTACCGNTATACGTCTTGATATTGCTGAAGCGCGTAATGGGCAAGTGNGTCCACTCATGCGGTTCAGGTACATTCTTATCGCCAGACACAGGNTCTTGCGAATAGACTCGCACCTTCGGCGCCTCTACGCCNGGTTGATAGGCTGATCGTCCAATGATACTGGTTATATGCTGCTGAGCGTTGTTTTTCTTTTCGATTNTCATATATCGGCTGTCGAAATCCGTTGCTTCCACAACAAGGCCAGTGTCTCGAAAGAGTTTAATAAATACCCGCATATGATCGATTCCTGATGAAAAGCTCGAAACAGCCACCTTTGACACATGAACCGGAGAGGCAAGTTGCTGTAACGCGTTAACGGATGTCCGCTTTTCCTTGGCTCTGTAACGGATCATTTCGTCTTGAATTGCAGTCATGATCGCATCCAATGTTTCTACAGGGTTTGCGGCAAACATGTTTGCGGGCGCAGTATCCTCGGCTACATTGGGCATGTTCATGAACGGCACAATCAACACGTTATGGTTCATTGCCTCCGCAAGCTGTGAACCCAATATTGGGACGTAGCTCCCCTCCAGGCCTTCCCAACCTCTCTTAAACGCTGCGTAGTCACTTGGCTGGATCTTTTTGTTTTGGTCGAATGTCGGATGGAAAAAGACATGGATCTTGGTAAAAGCATAAGTGTTGACGGGGATTGCAACACCAATCCAGTAAACATAATCCTTCTTTTTCTTGTTATCATATTTGGTCATTTTCAATCGCATTTGATGAATCTGGCTTTCTACTTCAACTTCCCTAAACTTATCCTCCTTCAGTGACTCCGGATCGATTGCCTTTGTCTTGCAACCATGTGCGTCCATAAATTCGTCCAACGCATCTATAGGAACACGAACGAGGGAAATTGGCTGCTGCACAGGCGTCGGGCGGATAGGCGGCAGTCGAACAGGCGGCTGTGGAACTGGCGGTGGCTGGTTTTTCGGCGGCTGTGGAATTGGCGGCTGGTTTTTCGGCGGTTCTGCAACCGGTGGCTGTTTGGCTGGCGTTTTTTCCTTGGCCGCTTCTTTGGCAAGCGCATTCATTTTTTCCAGTGTAGGGCCGTTGGGATCAATGGCCCCATCCGGCTTTCCGGCATTTTTACTGGAATAGATTTTGTGCATGGTTTGGAACGCAAGAACTTGCCCTGTGACCTCGCCGATTAACGGTTGCAGTGTGGAAATATCTATACCGGGCACAATTTGCAAATTGGGAAGTGTCACAAACGCTGACCATTTTTTATTCGTATCTTNTGTCCCCCCCTGGGAAGCAGGAATTTGATCGAAGAGTGCCGTAATGGCTGCCAAATCTTCCTTCCGGTTTGCCATAACTGTTGTGTTCGTCGTAGTGGTCCGGATGCCAACAGGTTCAACAATCGTTACATTACTCATATCGCGCCTCCTCTCGTCAGTTTCCCCGTTTTCCTCTTAGCGATTTCATACTCTTTGCGCAAGGCGAGCGGGCTGTGGAATACAGTTGCCGGAGCAANCGCGTTTCAACAAGCCATACATCGCCTACAGGNTGCGCCATCCCCCANGGAACACTTTGGGAAGACGCAAATTTAAGAATATATTATCATATTAAGTAAACTCCAACAACATTTTTAACACCGCGCACACGAGTTCCCAATTGTGAATATATCATAGAAATTACGCATTCGGGAGTTAGCTGTTCCACGGGCGAGCAGCATTTCCAGTTTCTCTGCCAATATGGTTTCGACATTTCGCCTGCTACGAACCAAATCACAGATCGTACGCTCCGCATTGTATGCTCTCAGCATATGCCCTATTGGTGACTTTGCCTCAATGATCCCCTCTTCAAATAGCGCGGCTTTTACTTTATAAACTTTGATGCCGTCTTTCGTCAACCCCGTTGAATTCGTTCCTGTTTTCAGCGTGACAGCATATGGCTCCGGCTCTCGCTCAGCAAGAATATGCAAATATAAAACTGATATGGGCGTGAAAGTAAATAATAAGCTTTGGGTGAACGTTCTTTGTCAGCTCATAATATGGTTGTCTATCCATGTAACGATGTTACCATAATCCGCGCTCCCATCAGCGATATCATTTCGCAAGTTCTTTCAACGCTTCCGCATTTTCTGCGATAACGCTGTCAGCGGTTTCATTGAATAGTTTGCTCCGCGCTGNCTGGATTTCATCATATTCGGAAAAGCTTAACACCATATAGCGTGGTTTNTTATTTTTCATGATGACCACCATGCCACCCTCATCCACCAGTCTAACAACTTTCGAGAAGTTTTGGTTGGCNTCAGTCATTGGCACGATCATTTTTGTATCTATCTTCATAAAACTATCACCTCGCTGTTATTGTATCGCATATATAGGATAATATCAACCTATGTTTCTCATTCATTCAATAGGTCGCATTTGCTGATCCGCCCGTTAGTAAAATGGCTACCCTGCCATTCTATTACCTGTCAGTTAAATGGCATTCATTACCGCTTACTTAATAATTAGAGCAGTATTAGATTCATTTTTAGCAGTTTTCATATTGCACTAATCATTGTGATAATGTACATGAAGCGTTATCCCCTGATACATCTTGCCTTTTCGTAATTCATCGACTTCTGCTACGCCAAAAGTCAACTATCACTTTCCTGCAGCGATTAGCTGCAGTTTTTTCTTCTTGCCATTTTCTTGATTTCAAGCTCACGACGCAAAGCGGCCGATTTGTTCTCGTAAATCTCATGATGAACAAGCTTCACCGGCTGGCGGCCACAAGTATACTTTGCGCCGGTACCGCTATTGTGGGCAGCCACACGGCTTTCTAAATCATTTGTGATCCCGGTATATAAAGTCTCATCTGCACAAGAGAGGAGATAAACAAAATATCCCATGAAAAGTACCCCTCACTATTTCATTCCATGAACTTTTTTCTGATTTTTTTCAGATAATCCTTATTAAATGCTCTACTGTTGTGGAACATATCCAATTCCGAACTGGAAGCTGTACATGTTTTAAACTTCAAAGCTGTGAGTTCGAGAGAACAATACATATCAACAAGCTGAAACAGTTTGTGTTCGGATGACCTTACTCGATGAAAGCTTACATTTGGCAGCAGGACACTTAATGTCGATGTCAAAATGCGTGTCAGTTCAATCTGCCCGTTGTCATAATATACAGTAATGCCATCAAATGACTGAAAAAACGTGTCATGGCGATCCAGAAACACGCGAATCAATCTGGAAATCCTTGCAATTAAGTCAATAATGTCTTTGCACTCCCGTTTATCAACACATAATACAACATACTGTACATCAATACGACGACTAAAATGGATCAGGGCGTTTAGCAGCCTTTTTCGCTCATTGACAGTCCGGTTAAGATAATTCCCTTCACGACGAATGATTGGGCCAGTATGTATCGCATGTGGTTCAAATCCTAAGTTCCTGACCTGTGTATCCAACAATTGAGCCGCTTGTCCAATGTCATTGCGTCCATCATGGAAGAGCATTCCGACAAGATAATAGGGTGAATGTGCTTGATATGCGCCGAAATCACCGGATTCATCAATTAGAATATCCAATTGGCGGCCCATTGAGTTTATACCCCCTGCAATAGAAACGGCGGGGGAACCCCCCGCCTGCGGTGGACCAGGATCTTACGATCAGCCCAAAAGCTTATAAAGCTTTCCTGTCACAAAGTATATCAGAATAATTTGTGTTGTCAATAACCATTATTATCCATTACCACTCCGAGCCATAACCCAGCTACAGTTCAGACTATGCCTGCTTTAGTGGCGTAGGCATAGTGAATGCGACGTTCCCGTGGACTGTAACGATCATCTTATTTAATCAGTTTTCCGTCAGCACACATTTTCTTTCCGAACCCTGCCCGCCGTGGGCAGTTTTTTCATCCTGAGTAAATACAACGTGGCGCCCATAATAAGGAAAAAACAGCCAAGCAGAAGAACGAATCTCATCGGGAATCCCGTATTGTCGCCGGTTTCCGGCAGATTGCCAAATGGTGGGAATTCTTCGAAAATCCATTTGTCTCCGTCCCAATGCCACTCTCCCAAGGGCGTACCGTTTTTGTCAAGCTCGATGTACGAAACCGGCCCGTTTGGTACAACGGAGTTTTCCGAATGAGTGGTTACGGGTGGCGCGGGAGGTTCGACTTCTTCTCTACCACCGGACGAGGGCTTGATTTCTCCGCCGGCGCCGTCCTGCTCCATGTTCCAACTGAGAAAAGTGAAACCGTCGCGTATCGGGTCAGAAGATAGATTCCCTGTGCCAATCGTATTATCCGTCGGAGTTACGGTGAGCGCCGCGACTGTCGAGCTGTCACTGAAACTGCCGCTGTTCGTAGTGTAACAATGTCGGATTTCGGTCATTCTGGCATTGAAGCAAAGAAGCCAACGATGAAAGACACTATGCCTGACAGACACTACGCATTTGTTAATCTTGATCAAAGGGCAATATGCGCATATAATTTAACTTACAACAATAGGGCGAAGGCGAACTTTTTTTCATGTGAATTCCAGATATACCTGGCGATGCCATTTGAGGATGTTCAAGAACAGCCTAATTGCCTAATACTTATTGATGATCATGGCACATTGAGAATTTTTGAATAGATGAACGTCCCATAGCCGATTTGAACGCAACAATGCGTTCTTGGTAATATGTGAAATCGAGGGATTCGCTTTGACAAAGCCAGGAAGAATGATCCTCTTCATTTTCACAATCATGTTTGTCTTGGCAGCTTGCAGCGATAGTCAGGCGATTGATTTTGCGGTTGGTTCACTGCCGCATGAAGCAGAAACAGGATCTCCAGTTGTGCCGGAAGACGCAGACACCGCCAGGTGCGCGGTAATTACCGAGGAAATACAAGCGATTCCTCCTTATCCAAAAACGCTAAGCGAAACCGTTTATCCCGAATACATCCTCCTGTCTGAAAACTTTTGGACAGCCACAGAGATTTATTCGCCAATCGA
>JGI24702J35022_10002218_pt1 | contig 11949 bp, 7 predicted proteins | sample TergutTh196P4_FD_35022 | JGI IMG/M metagenome (IMG submission 35022)
TCTAAAGGCCACCAACCACGCCATGAGCCTGTGCAAACCGGGCGTGCCCTTTAAACAGGTGCACCTTGCCGCCGCCCGCGTCATTACAGAAGGGCTTAAAGAGATGGGGATTATGAAGGGAAACACCGAAGACGCCATCACCAACGGCGCCCACGCCATGTTCTTCCCCTGCGGTTTGGGGCACAATATGGGTTTGGATGTACACGATATGGAGGATTTAGGCGAAATCTTTGTGGGGTATGACGATACCGTGACCAGATCGACACAGTTTGGCTTAAAGTCGCTGAGGATGGCTAAGGCGTTATCTGTGGGCAATGTGGTAACCGTTGAGCCGGGCATCTACTTCATTCCCGCATTGATGGATATGTGGCGCGCCGAAAAGGTCAATACAGACTACCTCTGTTTTGATGAGATGGACAAATTCCGCTCCTTTGGCGGGATAAGGATTGAGGAGGACGTTCTGATTACCCCGGACGGATACAGAATGTTGGGAAGCAGGCGGTTACCTGTTACTGTGGAAGAGATTGAAACAGAGATGAACAGCTAAGTTACTCGCGTTTAAAACGGATGCGCAGCACCCCTTCGTGGTGGTCAGCCGAAATAATTTTAAACTGACCAATTTGGGAGGTGTTTGCTACGTGCGGGCCTATGCAGGGGCAAGCGTCATAGTCGCCAATGCGTACAATTCTTATGGAGTCTCCCGCCGATTCGGGCACCCGTGAGAGGTTGAACCGTAACGCTGCTTCACTACGCAAAAGATAACTTTCGGTAACGGGTAGACTCATGGTTATAACCTGATTTACAGNNTCTTCAANCTGCAACAACTCCTCAGGGGTTAACATGCGGGGGAAGTTGTAGTCGCACTTTGATTTTTTACGTTCAACATGAGCGCTTATAGCCCTTCCGCACCCAAAGAGGCGCACCATGGTTTGGTTCAACAGGTGTTCTGCCGAATGCATCTGTGGATCGTACTCTTTTTCTCCCATCACCCGATGGCGTTAAAAATTCAACCCAACAGTACCCATTAACCCGTTGCGGTAGGTGTCGGGCATGGCGCTGGAGACTGAAGTGGTATGTGCACCGATTTGTGCATAGATACTCATGAGCAAGCGTGTAGGCAGTTTGTGGGTAAACCGCACATTTCCACCCACCTGATAACGATTGGCCGTTAAATAGTTATACTCCTGTTGCACCAAGTCTAAGAACACGTTCACTTGATTCATCACTAAGTCTTGGGGAGCGTTCTCTTGGAAAGGATAACCCTCGCCGCCTCGGAAGAGGTGTGCGTAAAGGTTTATATCCAAGAAAGATTTGCGGCCGGTGATGATGTTTTTGGCGACACCAAGGTTGATGTGGGTGAATTTGATCTGTTGGGTGTACAATACGGGTAATATGCGATATTCCATACTCTTTTGAAATAATTCTATGCCTGCCTGTACCGTCCAGGAGCTGTGGTAATCGTTGCGTTGCAGGTAGAGCGAATAGTTAGCCCCAAATGTCTTGGTGTTTCCCGAAAGTTTAAGCATCTTGCCATACTGAACCCACAAGTCGGTGTTAAAGGTGCCGGGTACCGGCTCTAACCTCTGAATGTTGTTGTATTTCATCACATCCTGGTAATCGAAATTGAGCTTTAGTTGATGCTCCACGCACCCTGAGGAGAGCGATACGATGCCTGAATAGTTGTATTCCAATCTCTCTTCAGATCCAAGCATCTCCATGTTTCTGCGAGAGTAGCGACCTATAACCCCATAATTCATAGAGAGTTGATTGAAAAACTTAAAATCGGGGGTGATGTTGATCTCTATCTGGCCGGCGCCTCCGTAGGTCATCCCTTTGTGCCTCGGATCGGGGTAGGATGATCCTGTGGAGACAAGAAGAGCGTTGTAAAACCACATTCCGTCAAAGAGGAAGGAAGCGGGAATGCGGCTGTTGGTGCCAAAGACGCTGTAATTTACCTTTTGCGTAAATCTGTCAAAGTAAACATTTACCCCTGCATTTACCCATTTAGAACTGTATGTTACTCCTGGCCTGATTTGCAGATCCATGTATTCGTTCAGGTTACGGGCGTCTTTTCTTTTTGCCAATGTGCCCGCTTCGTATTGGATGGCTGCGCCTACCGAAAATCCGTTCCCCAATTCAAAGGCAATTCCGCCTTGCAGCAAATAGTACTCTTCCCTTGTTTTGCCAGGGATGGAGTCGCCCATTACCATCACCGTTTTTTCGGGGTGCATGGTGCCATACCAAGCCCTGTCGTTGGCGCGGTCGTTAAAGTACTCCAACTTGCCGTAGACCGAAAACCTGTCAAATCGCTTGTAGGACTCTGTTTTTAAGTCGAAACGGTTTAGATTCGAACCATCCGTAACGTTGCGGTATGTTCCCCAGAGGGATTCATAAGACGTTTGGACGTAAGATTTTGATATATAGTTGGTCATAAGACCTGCGGGATTGGCTGAGGAGAGCCAGTTGCTTTTGACAACGATCCGCTCCAAGGAATAGTCGTGGTCATAAACTACCTCATCGGCAAGTTGCGCCTTGAGTGGATGGGAGCAAATGCCAAGAGTTAAAAGGGTAATGTATATTGTTTTCATTCTCATAATTTCTATCATTTAATCTTTTAATAGTTACCTTCATTTAGGGCCATAATAGCGTAGGAGCCTCAACTTCTATCCAATCCTCTTCGGAGTTATTGGTATCCTGATACACCGTAAAACCATACTCTGCGGTAAGGGTTTCGTTTATTTTTCGCACCAACGATATTCCCGAATATTGGACCGGCCCAACTGCCCTTCCGGTCTCTACGGTGGCGGGGAAACGTTTGTAAAAAGGATCGCCACGATAGATTTCAATACCGTCTAAGACCCACTCTTTAGGAATCTTAACCACAGGCGTTGCCGTAAGGTTAGGCAGGCTGTATTGTACGCGCCCCCCGTCTTTGCCCGCCACAGGGCCATCTTTCACATAGTCTAACGCCACTTTTTCATACGTGTCCAAGGTGGGGGATAACCCCTCTAACTTATAAATAAAGAGCGCAGGAGAGGAGATGGAGAGGGTAACCTGATTGCCCGCTCCGGCAAAATAGAGAAAAGCAAGATTTGCCGGAAATTGCGGAGGGTCGTGCCCCGTGGTAGCGCCGGGCGCTTCGCCGTTGTACAAAGCCCATACGTTTTCACGGGCAAGGTTTACAAAGAGGGGGCCTGCGCCTGCTACCGCGGTATGGTCTACGGCGCTAAAGGCGAAGATGGCGTCCTCTCCGGGCAAGAGCGGGTGGTCCGTGCCGGAACCGGGGATAATGAATGCCCAAGAGTGTGGAATTGAATCTCTTGGAGTTATATCATCCTCTTTGACCCATCGATTTAAGGCATTGGAATTATAGCTGATATGGGTTCCAAAGCCCACTCCGTCTAAGTATTGCACTTCAGGGGTATTGTTATGGACAACAAAGTACCTGTCTCGCGTGTATCCTGTTGTTCCGTTTGCCCATAACGAGTTGGTGAAGTAAATTTCAGAGAATATTAAGGGACTTAGCAGGTTTACAGACGTGTGGATGGTCAACGGCGAGGTGTTATTGTACTCAGCGTTAAATACAATGGGCGCCTGCCCGTTCACCAACGCTTTGCCGCTTGGGGTAACAATCTCTCCCCTGACCATTATGGTATAGGAGCCAAACTCCAATTCTTGGTTTACTTTGCCTTGGGAGTTGGTCTGCTTGAGGTAGCGAAACCCAAAGTTGGTGTTGCGGAACTCTACGGTGTACCCCTCAAGGCCATATTCGGTATATGCTTCGGGCAAGGTGATGGCCACATCAATCAAAGCGCTGTCAAGCCCAGGACTGCCTTTGATATTCTCTAAGGTACAAGAGGGCAGTACAAGCAATGTTATGGCGCAAGTTATAAAAAATATGATCTTTTTCATGGTAGATTTGTTTTCGGTGTTCAAAACTTTAATTTTAACTCCGCCCCAAAGTAAAATTCGGTGTTCACGGTGAGGTAGGCTTCAGTAGATTTTCTCAATAACTGGGGATTTGAGACGGTAAAGTTGTTGGCCTCGAACGATATTTGGGCAATTTTACCAATCTCTTTGGTCACTTTAATTTTACCCATAAAATAGGGATTAAAACTGTCAAGGAGAAAGTAGTTCCTGTTGTTTACTTTGCCTCTGTACAACAAAAACGCAGCCCCATTGTCAGGGTCGTTGTACAGGGCGGGATCAAATGTACGAATGGTTTTGTTGTGGTCCATATAGAGGACGGGGTCGCGGTAGATCAAGGCGTCTTCCCATCCTTGGGTATAGTCGCCGTAGACGCGGTTCCCGTTTGCATCGATATGGTAGAGATCGGGCGGTGGAATGAATTGTTCCCTATGCAAGAGTACCCCCTGAATGGTGATGGAGGTGATCAGGCGCAATTTGGGGATGTGGGTAATCACATTCAAGTGGCTCATGAGCTGTGCTTTATCTTCTCCTTGGTAAAATCCTGTGCCATAAGCAAAGGCAACAACAAAAGGATTGTTTTCGCCCCCAACTAAGGTGGAATTGAAGTTTGCCCACGAAGGATAATCGCCGCCAAAATAGATTTTGCGCCTCAGGTACTGGCCGCTCAANACCACAGAGGTTCTGATGGCCTGAATCTGCCCAAAGTTTAAGGTGTATTCCACCCCATATTTTTCAACGGATCGGGAGTTATTGGGGACAGAGGGCGTTCTGTACGCTTCCTTTACCACGTATGGAACCATCTGATCTTTAATATACAACACTCCATTGGAAATATAGGGCGTTGAAATCTGATCATCAAGGCCCGATAAGCTGTATTGCTTGTATGTTTCTGTGAAAGGCTGGTTTTCGGAATAGTAGGCGTTGTTTATTTTGTCGTTAAAGTACACCACGCTTCCCTTGATTCCAAAGATGTCAAAATCAACCCCCAGCTCAATGTTGTGGCTCCGCTGAATTTTGAGGTCGGGGTTTATTTGCTGATCGGGCGTGATGATGGTAGTTTCGTATACACGTCCGGCAGGCCTGTAGGGAGAGGTATAGGCAGACCATGCGAGCACCTCCCTATCGTTATAGATGGGAACATTGTACATGAACTGAAGGGTGGGCATTGCGGATTGGATTCCCCAACCCCCGCGCACACTCAACTCCCTGACGATATGTGTGCGGTTATTTCGTATAATGCTGTATTTTAGATTAAAACGAGGATCTACCACCGATTTCTGATGGAGAACTTTGGTGTCGATCATGGTGTAACGAGCTCCTGCCGAAAGTGTTATGGAGCTTTTTTCTTGGTTAAAAAAGAGGGTGATTTTATCTTCGGCAAAAGCGTTATAGGTGTTGAGAAATGGAATATAGTCCCGTGCATCGATATTGCGAACGGCATTTCCAGTTCCTGCTCCTGAAACGGGTTGCTCTCCCTCATAGTATATGCCTCGACCGCGGTTGCCCGAATTGTTCCATTCAAGACCTATCGAAAATTTGTTATAGATAGCGCCATAACGGTCTGATATATCGGCGGCTAACTTGGCGTTGGCGTAGGCGGCCAAACTTTCATTGCGTATGTCTGCCATGAACGCTCCGTCATGCCGCTCTCCAATAGAGATCCCTTCGACCATGGCCAATCTTGTGAAGCCGGGATCTCCAATTTGTCGATAATCTCTGCTGAATCCGTTATTAAAACGGTAGTCAACATGGTAACGCAGCGTGGTGAGCCACGGTTTATTGATTTGCCAATCTCCGTTTGCATTAAAGGTCATGCTGTAGTTTTTCAGTTCCCGTATCTCTTCTGCGGCTGCCTTGTCAGGGTCATTTTTGGTGGCGCCCTGAGTCATGAATCCGCTTACCGACATATTAAAGCGAACAGGGGTGTGGTTTTTGTTAAAGACGTTGCTGTAGCGGGCGCTGAATGACTCTTTTCCAAAAGCGTTTTCGTCTGTACGAATATCATTGTAAGCGGTGGCGTAATTAACATTCAAGTTTAAGAAACCAACTTTTTCGCCTAAGCTCAGCCCTTTGCCTATTGAGAATATTTTGGAAGATGGGTCTGTTGCAGCGCTGAATTCCAATGGAGTACGTCCGGATTTGGTGCGAATAATTACCGCCCCGCTGTTCATGTCGCCATACTCTGCCGAAGCCACGCCGGTGATCACCTCTATCGACTCAATGTTATCGGTAGATACTTGACGGGTATCAAACCCGTTGTTAGACGCCTGAACCTGTGTAACGCCATCGTTGCTGATGGAGGCTTTGTCGTTCATGGTGGCGCCGTCCACAACCACATTGGTGCCAAAAGCGTTCAGAGAACTGGCCACAGCCCCTCCGCCCTGATTTCGTACGCCTATATCTCTCAACGAGATAACGGATGCGGTGTTGAGGTTGGGGTTTTCAATCATCACCCCCGGAAGAAGTTCCATATAACTCTTAATGGTCTTGGCCTGGATGTGGTCCATGGCCTGCCTGTCGATCCTTACGGTGGAGTTTAACTCGTTCCCTTTGGTGGCGGTAACCACCACTTCGTTGAGCGAGAGGCTTACGGGTTTCAGCTCAAATTTCAGGTTGGAAATGGTTCTGTTTACAGTTACGTTGTATACTAACTTTACGTAACCTAAGTATGTTATCTCCAGATCGTACATACCGGTAGGTACAGAGGTTATCCGAAACTTGCCTTGATCGTCTGCCACCGCCCACAGGCTGAACTGTGGAATGGTCACCACGCTTCCAGGCAGCGGCTCCTTTGTGTCATAGTCGGTCACGGTTCCCTCTAAGGAAATCCGCTCCGTACTTTGGGCTTGTCCCGCCAAGGGGAGATACATTCCCAAAAGCAAAATGATCAGTAAAATTCTCTTCACATTCGATAGTTTTAATAATTAGACTTTTATATTTACATAATGGTAAGCTCTTTCAATAGGCTGTCCGCCTGAATATAGTTTTCGAGCACCCAAAGCACATACCTGATGTCTACCGAAACACATTTGTTTTTGGCCGCATCAAAGTGGAAGGTGCTGCTCATCGATTCTCGGTTCCCGTCAAAAGCAAGGCCTACCAACTCGCCTTTTCCATTTAATACGGCGCTGCCCGAATTTCCGCCTGTGATGTCGTTGTCCGATATAAAGTCAATGGGCAGTTGGCCTTGACTGTTGGCCCAACGACCCCACTCTTTCCGCCCTATAAGTTGCATATAATCAGGTTTGAGGGTAAATTCATAGTCAAGAGGATTGTACTTTTCCAATACCCCTGTAATGGTAGATAACCAATCGTAGTGGACGCCGTCTGCCGGGTGCAATGAGCCTGTGGTTCCGTATGTGATTCTCATGGTGGAGTTGGCGTCAGGATAGGGAGAAAGCCCTTTGGATAACCTCAGGCGGTAGGCGGCGGTCACATACTTGGTTTTTAAGTCGCTGATGGTTAATCCTGTCTGGCTGTTTATGTCGTTCTCCTGCATATTAAACCACAGGATATTCTGAAAGGCTACCAGTTCAACCATAGGATCGGCCAACGTCTCTTCCATAGTTCTGGGTTGTGCAAAAAATGTCCTGAAACGGGTGGAATCGGTCATAAAGCTGTGGGCATAAATATAGTTTGAATAGGAAGAGATATCGTTGTGATATCTTTGCAGACACTCTTTAAATTCTGAGGTATAATATTTTTCGTCCACTTCATGTAGCAAACAGTTCATCATGGCCACGAACACCTCTTTCTCTACCATGGGGTCGGCTTCTAAAAATATGGCTTTAAAGTTGTTCTTTACAAAATTGGCCACTTCTCCTGTGGAGATCTCTACGGTGGTGATGCCCCGCCTTTTCAAGCCTGTTATCATGGAGCTTAACCTTTGGGCAAAGAGGAACCATTCCGACCCCCTTACCATAGTTTCACGCACAAACTCTCTGTTTTTGGATATGTCAAATACAGACGAGTAGTAACGGTTAATGTCGGCTATCAGGGTTTGATCTTCAAATTCAGCTTCTTCCTTCTCTCTTACATCCAACACGTTATCTCTTCCGATGCAGATATTTTCCCATTTGGCATAGTCGCAATAGTTGCTGATGCTAAAATATTTATCCTGATATTTGAGCCGGACTTGGGGATTGGCATCCATGTTTGTTTTGAGGGTTTCTAACTTCAACCGCCTCACTTTGCTCACAATAGGATTCAACAACTCATACTTGTTCCGCACCTCTGCCGCAGGAGCATATCGGTTAATACTTCCCGGATAACCCAAAACCATGGTAAAATCGCCCTCGTTTACCCCTTTTGAGGAGATTTTCAGGAAATTATCTGTGGAATAAGGAATGTTGTCGGGGCTGTAGGGAGCCGGTTTTCCCTCTTTGGACATATACACCCTGTAGATGGCAAAGTCTCCTTTGTGTTGCGGCCAGCCCCAGTTGTCCTGCTCTCCGCCATACGATCCAATGGACAGGGGAGGCGCGCCAACCAAACGAATATCTTCATAACTCTCTAAAAAATAGAGGTAGTACTTGTTCCCCCGCCACATAGAAGCAAGCGAAATCTCTTCCACTTCGTCATTTATTCCATACTTCTGTGCCAAAGCATGTTCCACCTTATTCAGGAACCTGATTCCTCTGGGGCCTATTTTGTCCAAGCTGTCGATGACCATCAGCACGTCCTCGGTAACGTCAACCACTTTTTTAAGAAAAGTGACCGATTTGCCCTGAATGGGGACCTCTTTCTCTAAAGTCATAGCCCAAAAGCCATCTTCAAGGTAGTTCTTTTGGGGCGTGGAGAGGGCATGGACGTCTCCGTATGCACAGTGATGGTTGGTAATCAGTAATCCGTTGGCGGAGATGATGCTCCCGCTGCACGACCCTCCGTCAATGGCGACTATGGCGTCCTTGAGGGAGTGTCCCGATGGGTTGTATATCTGATCAGGAGTGAGCAATAATCCCTTCAATTTCATCTGGGCATAGAGGTGACTGTCAATATTATTGACAAGCCACATGCCTTCGTCGGCCCTTGATATCTTTCCCCCAAGAGAGATAATCAGCATGATACATAATTGCTTGCGTAGTCTCATAGTTGTGTAGAATAGTTGCGTGGTGTAAGGAAAACAATGCAAATGTAGGAAAAAAAGGATTTATTGCTAAATTTACGGCCTAAAACAGTTGATATGTACTACGATTTTAATGAGCCGATAGACCGCAGGGGCTCTCACTGTGTGAAAATTGAGCGGATGAAAGATATTTGGAACCGTACCGATTTATTGCCGTTATGGGTGGCCGATATGGATTTTAAGACGCCTCCTCCTGTGGTGGAGGCACTCAAAAAACGGATGCAGCACGAACTATTTGGGTATACCTGCCCGCATGAGGGGTATTTCAACGCCATCGTCCAATGGGTTCAAAAAAGGTACGGGATGGGGTTGAGTCGAGAACATATTCAGTTCTTTCCGGGGATTGTGCCGGGTATTCACATGGTGGTAAATGCTTTGACGGAGAAAGGAGATAAAGTTATGATACAACCTCCTGTATACCACCCTTTCAGGCAGATTATCGAAGGCACAGGTCGTGTGGTGGTTTCTAATCCGTTACAGCTCATTGATGGGAGGTTCAGCATGGACTTTGCCCAAATGCGGGAAGCCATTAAAGGGTGCAAGCTCTTTATTTTGTGTTATCCGCACAATCCGGGCGGAACCGTATGGAAGAGAGAGGAGCTTGAGGAGCTTGCCCGGGTGTGTGCTGAGGAGGGCGTTATTGTGCTCAGCGACGAGATGCACGCCGACCTCACCCTGCCTCCGCTTCGTCACCTTCCCTTTGCCATGGTAAGCGAAACCGCCAAACAAAACTCCCTTACTTTTATGTCTGCGGCCAAAGCGTTTAATATTGCCGGTTTGGCTGCTTCGCACGTTTTGGTGTTCAATGATTTACTCAGGAAAAAATTGTTTCATTACATCCGGAACAATGGCCTTGACCTTGGCAATGCCTTTGGTTACCTTGCCGTGGAAGCCGCCTATACATACGGGGAGGAGTGGTTGAACCAACTTCTTCTCTATCTCAAGGGCAATATAAACTTTGTGGATCATTGGCTGTATGACCTGATGCCCAAAATCAAAGTGATGCGTCCGGAAGCCTCTTTTTTGATCTTTTTGGATTGCAGAGAGTTGGGTTTAAGTACACAGGAGTTAGACGATTTTTTTGTGAACAAGGCACAGTTGGCGTTAAACAGTGGAGCCATGTTTGGGGTTGGGGGAGAGGGATTTATGCGAATGAACATAGCAGTTCCCATGTTGATAATAAGGAGGGCGGTTACGCAGTTACAGCAGGCCTATTGGCAGATCACCGAAAGCAGGTGATAGATCAATAACCCAAAATAGTTGCCTATAGCGTATCCCACAACCCCCACCCCAAGTCCGATGACCATAACGTTTGGGTTCTTCATGGCGGCTGCCACCATGGGCACCATAGGGGGTGCGGTGATCAGCGCCACCGAGGAGATCACCATGGTGTCGGCGTCAATACGCACGATCTTTGAAATGAGTGCTTGTACACATAGAGAGACAAAGATGGCAAAAACAAGGTAGAGCAACAGATAGACACTATCCTTAAAATCAAATGCGCTAAAGTCGGCCATCGAAGCCACCACAATGCTGAAGATATAGACCAAATACATGCCGGCGTCAAAACCATGCTCCCAACTGCGTACAGAGGGAACAAACGAGGCGGCTATTCCCAAAGAGGTGAGCATAAGCACCGCCACAATCATAAGATACGCTTCATTTACCAGCAGCCCTGCCCCAACAGATACCCCTGCAATGACTATGGAGAGTGCAAGGGCTTTAAGCGCTTCGCCAAGACATTTTCGGCAAAAAAACCCGCGATAAGGATCGGGTCCATAGTGGGTGTTGATCTCTTTTGTCTGCACATTTTTGGTGGGTAGAAATTTTCGGCAAAGGGTAATTCCAATACTCATCAAAAAAAAGAGATAGACAAACGCCACCACAATGTCGTAAGACCTCATCAACATATAGGTTTCTTCCTTAGCGCCAAGCATTAGTTTTAAGGCCGCTAAGTTTGGAGCGCCGCCTGTACAGAGTCCCGCCAGCATAGCGCCCACTTTGGGGCCATCATACCCTAAGTTTGTTCTAAAGAGAAATAAACCCACAACCACGGCGATAGCCACAGATACCACACCACAGAGAAGGGTGAGCAGCGATTTGCGGAACGAGAACTTTAAAAAATCAAAATTGAACAGCAACATAGGTATGGCCAACGGAATGGTGACCGCAGTGACTATTTTTTGCATGACCTCTGCCCCATCCGGCATCCACGGAAGGTTCCCTTCAACCATTCCTAAGCCATACAAAATCAAAATTGGCCCGATTTTCTTACAAAAGGGTACTTTTCGGCATAGCCACAGTACCCCCGCAGGAGCAAGCAGATAAAAGATTAATAAGACGATCATAGAGGATGAGGATGGATGAGTCGTTTTCAGGACACAAAAGTAGTAAAATAAAAGAAAAATCCATATCTTTGCATATTCGGACAAGGTCATCATTACATTCTGCGCCTATTAACTACAAAAACAAATATCAATGGCAAAATCCACATCGTTTAACAAAAGGGAGTTAGAAAAGAAAAAAGAACAAAAGAGAAAAGAGAAACAAAAGCGCAAAGAGGAGCGTAAAGCCAAGGGGATCAGTTCGTATGACGACATGATCGCTTATGTTGACCAAAGCGGAAGGCTTAGCAGTTTACCGCCCGATCCCGATCAAAAGCAGGAGATTGATTTGGAGGATATTATTGTTTCAACGCCTAAAAAAGAGGAGACTGAAATCGAACCGCTCAGAGGTAGGGTTGAACACTTTAATCCCGAAAAAGGCTTCGGTTTTATAAAGGATGCTGATAGCATAAATAAGTACTTTTTCCACATCAGTAATGCACCCTTATCGATAGCGGAAGGCAATATGGTCACCTTTGAGCTTGAACGTGGTCAAAGGGGCATGAACGC